>ERZ773077.349-NODE-349-length-34801-cov-10.283659_pt1 | contig 34801 bp, 56 predicted proteins | sample MGYA00580612_ERZ773077 | MGnify/ENA primary metagenome ERZ773077 (study PRJEB29015, sample SAMEA2737971) | human oral metagenome | biome: human oral; feature: human-associated habitat; material: dental | place: China | collected 2021 ...
TTTCTAAGGAAATCAGAGAAAAGATGGTGACCTTCAAATTTATGGAGGACAAGGCAGGCCAGTTGAAAATCCACTCAACCATTTCAAAAAAAGCGCGTGGAGCCTTTTTGACAGCCTTGATAGAAGGGCAAGTCCAAACAGTTGAGCAAGCTCGTAAGCTCCGCTTTGCAGGCTTTAACTACCGACCTGATTTATCAAGTGACTTAGAACTCGTCTTTGTGAAACAAGTGTAAAGTAGCTTTAATTCTAAATAATAGGAGCTGTCCCCAAGAAGTCAACCTCTCAGTTTGACCTTTTGGACTCAATTTTTTCGCTCTGTTGTAAAATGAAGTGCAACACAAAAGACATGTTCATCTGATATACTAGAGTTGCGAAAAACAGTATAAAGGAAGATGAACATGTCCACAAACTATTCTACCACAAATCAATCATACAAGCACTTATCTGAAGCTGAGCGAGGAGAAATTGAAGCTTATTTAAGCGTAGGACTCAAACCTGCTGAGATTGCTCGTAGACTGGGGAGAAATCGCTCTACCATTACTCGTGAAATGAAACGAGGTTCTATAACACAAGTGAAACAAGTAAATGGACAGTAGGTCAATTATCAACACTATTATGCAGATGCTGCCCATAACCGCTATCGTCAGGCCAGAGAAGGCAGCTATTATCTGAAACTGGATCGTGTATCGGACGACTTTCTGACAAAATTTACAGAAGCAATGAGAGAGAAACCAAGAGTGCATAGCGTGGATACCTTTGTTCATACCTATAGATTCCAACATATAGATGCGGTTGTTCCTTCAACCAAGACGCTCTATAACTATATCCATCAAGGTTTGTTAGAGATTAAGGTTATTGATTTACCAATAGGAAAGTCAATTGAAGAAGGCCAGAAGAGATCAATAATCGCTCCCGTTTTGGAGATTGGGAAATCGATTCTGTTCTGGGTGGAAAGACAGTAGGAGAACCTTCTATTCTGACCTTAGTAGAACGACAAACACGCTATGCTATCACAAAGAAACTCGTCGAAAAGAAAGCAGAGTATGTCAATCAAGCAGTCTTAGAGTGTATGAAACCTTATCCCATTAAGTCCATAACTGCAGATAATGGAAACGAATTTTCATCATTGAGTAAGATAGAGGGATTAGATGTTTATTTTGCACATGCCTATCCATCTTATGAACGAGATACAAATGAGAATTTCAATGGATTATTAAGAGAGTTCATTCCAAAGGGAACCTCACTAAAAGAACTAAATCCGACACTTTTAGAGGACTATACAAAGGCTATCAATGAAAGACCTAGACGAATCCATAGCTATCAGTCCGCAAAAAAGCTGTTTGAACTAACTCAAACAGCTTGAAAGATACTCGCTTAATCAGAGGAACAACTTTGTTGCACTTGACTTGACAATTGGGGAAAGAAAAAATTTACGCTTGTGACGATTAAGTTCAGTGCAAAGATGCTACCTTTTTAGTTTTTTTATCCATTTCGGCGTTTACGGGCTAGTAGGGCTCTGTAAAAGAAGATTTGATTGTTTTGGATATAGGGAAGGATTGTGAAACTAGCAATCCCAAAGGTAATCCAATTGAGGAAGTACCAAGGGAGTAGCTGGAAGTCGAGGAGAAAGCGCTGAAACTTATATCCTTTCATCAAGAAACGGCTGGTTTTTAGGATTTGCCTTGGTTTAGCTTGTCCTAAATCCAGAGTGTCGCAGAGGAGAAATTCTACCTGCGAGTAGGCGTAATGTTGCGGGATGTATAGGATATTGCCCACAATCATCAAGATGAGGCTCGCTAAAAAGTAGAGTCCAAAGGTCATAAGGAACTGTTCGGTTTCAAGTGATGAGAGATCAAGATTGGGAAATTCAGGATGTAGGGTAACAAAGTTCCGTGCTAGGAGGTTACTATAAAAGAGAAAGTAGACACCAATCAAACTAGGAATACTCCATAAAAAGAGATAGAGACGCTTGAGAAGCAAGGTTAGAAAAGTTTGAGAAAAATATTTTTCATCAAAGAGAGTCAGACATGATTTTAGAGAGAGTTCCGTTTCGGGATTTTTGATAAGTTTAAGCGTTGTAAAGGCAGATCCTGATAGAAGGATTGTAACAACAAAAGATACTAGTAGTGGGAAGAGATAGGTTTGAAGCACTTGCCCCAGCATACTGATAAATGATTGGTTTAGAATATCGTTACTTAGACGAGCCAAGGGATTCAGAAAGCTTGAGAAAATTAGTAACATACTAGGTAGAGCGAATATGAGAATGAGTCTTGGGTTGTCTGTCTGAAATTGTTTAGCATCTAGACGAATAGTTTTTAAATCAATTTTTGAGTATTTCATTCTCTCATTATACCATAAATAGTACACAGCTTGCTAATCCTTTGAAACCAGTGGACTTCTAGCGTGTTAAGCAAAAGTGAATACGAGATTGAATACGACTTTACTTTTAGCTGGAGCGGATGAAATCCATGAGCTGGTCAACGACTTCAACACGTTGATTATCATTGATGTGGGTATACATATCAAGGGTGATTTGAACATTATTGTGACCGAGTCTATCTGAAATGATTTTCGCTGTAACACCAGCTTCAAACAGGAGAGAAGCATGTGTATGCCTAAATCCGTGAGGCGAAATTTTTTTAAGATCTTTGTGTTTACAAAAGAATCTGCTAAGTTTCACTTTCATAGTTGCAGCCAAAAGCCATCCCCCACTATTATTCGTAAAGATATAATTCGAATCATGTTTGTAAGGCACACCAGCCTGGAAATATTCTTTTATTTGCTGTCGTTTCCAGAGTTTCAAAACATTCAGAGTTTCATCATCTAAGGTGATAACCCTCTTACTCCTTTTGGTTTTAGGATCCTGAACAGTCTGTTTTTTGCCAATCACGACAGCCGTGCGAGAAATGCTTAACCGTTTATTTTCAAAGTCAACATCTGACCACATGAGGCCGATAGCTTCTCCAGTTCTCAATCCAGAAAAAGCGAGTAAGTGAAAAAAGGTATAGTCTACAGGCTTACAATTTGCTTTGTAAACTTTAAGGAACTCAGTTAGTTCCTGCTTTGTATAGTAGTTTTCTTTGCCCTTTAAGGGTTTATTTTTAGGCTTGATAATCTTGTCTAAGGGATTTGACTTAATGATGTCAAGAGAAGTGGCATACTTGAAAATACGGCTAATAACAGAGTAGTAATTGGCATAGAGGACATAGCGATTACTTAACTTGATAGCAACCTTTTGACAATAAGCTACACTGATTTGCTGAATCTTCATATCTGTAAAATATGAGTCAATCATAACATTAAGTTTTTTCTTAACGTTCTGATATGTTGTTGGTTTTACAGTACTTTTAAAACTATCAAGCCATAACTCAGCGACTTCAGCAAAAGTAGGGTTCTGGAAATCTTCATTGTTTGAAAAACCATTCTCTTCAACGTCTAAGAGAAGGTCACGTTCGGCAGCCTTGGCCTCTTTTATAGTTTTAAAACCACGTCTTGTTGTGCGTTTTTCTTTTCCAGTTGCAGGGTCTATGCCCAGGTATGTTTGAAAGAGATATCTAGTCTCTCCTTTTTTTGTAATGTATTTTTTTATCATAAAAAGTCCTTTCTTTTCGATTGCTTGCCCGCATAGTTGAAAAGGTGCAGAACTTATGATAAACTATAGTTGTATTTTTTTATCATCCTTTCCATTGCTTGTCACATGGAAGGTTGAAACCTCACACTCAAAAACTTTGCGGTCGGAGAGTGTGGGGATTTTTTATTTTAATATTCAAAACCATCCACTAAAAATAGAGGAATTTCTTTCCCTTTATATGAGTGAGTTCCGTTTGCTCTGACATAGAATTTCGATACCTTAGTTACATCAAAATTCTCTTCATCATCAACAAATATTTTTAAAATGGCAGGGTTATCTTTTTTCCCGTTTAGATGAATTAAATACTTTGAAAAAACTGTACTTGGGTCAACAACTTGAATCACTGAGTCATCAATAACTAATTTTGTATCATCAGGCCAAGCTCCGTACCAGTTATTGTCTACAATTTTATAATCTCCAATCGGTGTTGATTTAAAATTTTTAGCTGGCTTAATTTTCGCTTTGCCTTCTGACTTTTCAAGTTCACGAATAGAACTAGAAGACGTTTTTGATATTTCACTAGTTTTTGATGCGCTATTTTCTTTTATTTCACTACAAGATGCTAATAAAGTTATAAGAACCACGATTGTAGTTAATAATGTTATCTTCTTCATTTCTCTCCTTACTGATTAATTTACTAATGCTAGATATTTTTCTTTGACCATGACCTCTTCGGCTATGGTTTTTATTTTTCCCGATAAATGTCCACGACTTCACCGATAATTCGGAAGTCGGTCTCTGGTGTGATTGGCATATCCTTGTACGCTGGGTTTAAACTATGTAGATAAGCCTGCTCTTTGTCGATGACAAGCTGCTTGATATAAGCATCACCGTTATAGTTGAACACTCCAATAACGCCGTTATTTAAGTCCACGCTGGTCTGAATGAATACCAGGTCGCCGTCGTGATAGTCAGGCTCCATGGAGTCCCCTTTGATTGGGATTACAAAGTCGGCATCAACATCTACTGGCAACTCAATCCGTTCTACTCGAACATCGTTCAAATACTGGCCTGTACCTGCAGAAGCTGGGTGGTCGTAGTAGTCGTAACTATAGAGCTGAATAATGTCCTCCGATACTTCGTTTATCTTCGTTTCTTCTTCATTTTTTTGACTCTCCAGAAGTTCCTCAGACGTCCGTAGTACGATTTTTTTATTTTGGGTGGTTAATTGTACCACCTTATCTGTAATCTGCTGAGTGAGCAAATCTGAAGCGTCTGGGAGAGAAGTGGTGGGAGCTATGGATTTTAGTCGAGCGGGAGTAGAATTGATTTGGATTTCCTGATCATCATCAAGCATATTAATTAAAGATTCTACAGAAATTTGCATGCCTTTTGCAATTTTTTCTATTGTCTCATAAGATGGAATAATGGGCTTTTTTGACTTCGGATGTTCATTCTTTTCAAGCATGGAAATGTATCCCTTTGTTAAATCGGATAATTCACAAAAAGCATCCATTGATAACTTATGCTCTGTTCTATACGATTTTAGTAATTCTCCTAACTTCATAAAAAACTCCTTTCTATATATTGTTTAATCTATTATACTTCTTTAAATAAAAAAAGTAAATTTTTTTGTTTAACACACTTGACATTTTATGTTTAACGTGTTAAACTATAATCAAGCTTAAGGAAATAACAAAAACAAATCGGAGGGAAACACCATGAACACATTAAACGAGAAAGCCATCAACATCTTCAAAGCAGTGGTTGCAGAAACCTTGCTTCAAAACACATACGAGGAAGGCTTCCTCTATGGTCAGCTTGAATCATTCTGGAACAACTGCCGTCAGTTCGCTTTCGGATGGACAGAGTTGGCAGAAGAGATCGGACGCCAAGAGCGTTACCTTCTTGATGCTGGTTTCACTCAAGATGAAATTGATGACATTCGCTTTGATGCAGCGTTCGCAGGAATGCTGGACAAAATGAATGTAGCCTGATCGGTAGCACTAGGGTTCGAATCCCTGTCAGGCTGTTGCTCATAGAGCGAAAAAAAGGAGAAAGGAGGAAAAGAGGTGGAAAGTGTTGAAATTGTTGAATTAATAAAAATTACATTTAAACGAGGGAAAGGAACAGAAGATGATCCGATTAGAGTTGTAACTCAGTATTGGGAAAAAGAAAATGTATTAATCTTTGAGAAAGATTAATTATCTCTTCTTTCAATAGAATTTCGGGAGTAATGAGGAAATGAGACCAAAACGATATCCGTATAGTGGAAAAATAAAAGCCTCGACTACGGAAATAGTCAAGGCGTGGGAAAATGCTTACTCAGACTTTATTGTCAAAACTCAAAAAAAGCAAGAAAAATCTGAGAAGGAATTAGATGATGCTATTTTGAGAGTTCATCGACTTGTGACTCTAACTCAGCAACACGCTTCATCAAATCATCGATTTTTCGGTTTGTAAATGTGTTTTCAAGATCTTTTGCTTGTGCTTGAAGCAAAGTCTCTATAATTCCTAAAACGATATTTACATCACCAGAAATCATAGTTTTTAAAGTAGCGTAAGTGGAATTTTTAAAAGCATTAAAATCTTTACTCATGATTAAACCTCCTTTCTGCTTTTATTATAGCAGAATTGCGAGGAACAAATAGAAAAATAAGGAGGTAGGAACGTGCAAGGAGAACGTTTAAAAAAATGGCGTGAGACAGAGAAAATGTCTCAAGAGGAACTCGCAGAGAAGTCAAATGTTTCTCGAACAACAATACATCTGATTGAATCAGGTCAGTCGTCAACAGTAAAAATTAGAACACTTCAAAAATTAGCAGTAGTTTTTAATAAGCAAGTAAAAGATTTTTTTTAAAACAAATGTTTAACAAATTAAACAAATTAAAGAAAGGAGAGAGGGATGATGAGCGGCCTATCAAAAAATTTGCTACCAATTCAAAATTTAGAAATTAAGATAGATAGCGACTCTAGTATTCCACGAGTTATTTTGAACGGGATTGATTTTCAAGCAGAAGATATCGGGCTTCAAGGTCTCAAGATAATTTGGGAAACAAAGAAAGATGAAGCGCCAGAGACACTTATTCAGGTTGATTATATAAATAACCGTGAAGCGCCTCATATAGTATCTGTCAAACAGTCGTTTAAAAATACTTTACTTAAATAGCTCTGGTCAAAAATTTAGAAAGTGAGAAAAATATATGAGCGTAAAGAAACAAAATAATGATCTCATCAAAGAAATTATTGAGAAACATTTTGAAAATATGGTTGATGATATTTTGGAACACACAGAGACCTACTATGAAGCTTTAGGAGCTATTAGTAGCATCAAAGGAAGCAAGGTCCCGAATATGCTTCACTTAGCTGATTGTTTGAAGAAAGATATCAGAAAACGTGCTATGCAACAAAAAACACCTAATCATCAAAATTAGGTGCTGGAAGATTACGCATTTGAACGAATGTGTACTACATAATCAAGATTGACTAGATGTCGAAAATCCGTTTCAACTTCTACAAGAACTATATGATTCGCAGTGTCAGAGCAATCATCATATACTTGGAAAAAGTCAATTTTATCACCATTTGAGAAAGTGATTGTGATTGAATCATTCTCATCACTCTCATCAAAACAATCTTTAATGAATTGTTTCATATTCTCACCTCCTTTCTGGCTTTATTATAACAGATAGGAGAATAACAAAAAAGCACCTGCAATCAGGCGCATACTTAAATAATTTAAACCATTATATCACAAAAATGCTTGCCCGCATAGTTGAGAGGATGTAGAAAATGGAAGGAATAACTTTACAATTACGATTGGACGGCGAAAGTGCTGAATTGTTCACGAATCAATTATTGGCCTTTGCTGAAAAGCAGGTCAAGGAGCAGTTAGAGAATGATCGTATGCCAATCAATCAACAGGCTTTGATGAAGAAGTTCGGCTTTACTCACGGCTATATTAAGAAGTTAGAACGCAAAGGATTAAGATTTCGTAAGCAAGGGAAAGATATTATGTATGATGTCAATGATGTTTATGAGATTTTGGAATTAGAAAAACAAGTACGAAAATTAAGAGCATGAGGAGAAATAAGATGAATAATAAAAAAGCATACAAACATAAGATGAAGAAAAGAATAGACCAGGTTTACGAAATTTCTTTGAAAAATATGAACACGAAGATGAAAATCTAAAAAAAATTGTACAAAATTTATCCACCGAGAAATTTAATCCACTTGACAAACCAAACGATTACAACGGTTCATTTGGCCATGATTTTATGTCGATAATGTGGGCATCTTTGCTTATTGATATTTTAAAAAATCTTAGAAAAGAGGTTTCGTCCTCTGCCAGTGATTTAGATTTAAAACTTGGATTTACTAAAGGATATCCGATGGCTAGTATTGTAAACACTCAAACAAAACCAACCAAAAAGAATGTAAAAATACTTAGCAAAATCTTTGATAGAATGCATATTCTGTTTCCTGAAGAAACAAAACGAGCAAGAGAAAGAGAAAGCTTAGATAAATACATTGATGTGAATGAAATTTTACAAAGAACATTGTTAATTCATGGATTTAATGAATCCGCTAACGCTCTCAAAAATTATGAGAACGAAATCGATTTAGAACTAGAATCCGATGAACAAACAGAAATAGATAATAGAATTATGTCTAACATCTATGAACTAGTTATAAGTGATACCATCATTCAGTTTAACGAAGATGACACTGTTTTGAATGTATTGAAGAAAATAAAAGAACAGACAAATTTGAAGTTTGAAGTTTTTGAAACACTGAAAGAAAAAGTTATTTAGGAGAAGGGAATGACAGAACCAACTTTATCAAGCCAATTGCTTGGCTTAGCAGTGATTTTCATTGGGATGTTTATCCTAATGGTGCTTACGGCTAAAAATGAAAAATCGGATGAGCAAAATGTTGTGGTCATTATCGAAGAAGCAGAAGATTTCAGAGAAGTTGCTCGAAGAAACTTGAAAAATAGTGATAGGAGATTCACATACGATACTCAGCCACCTGTCGGACTCGCTTCATCGATTGAGGACGTACCACAAGTTTTTCGGGCATGTATCGAAGACTATGACAGGCTCGCTCAGGACTACCTGGAAGAAGCAGGTAACAATGATCTTCTACGAAAACAAAATGCGAATCTCTTAGAAGAAAATGGACGTTTGCTCTACAAAGAAATGACTATGGATTTACGTAAGAATCCAAGGAAATGGAGGGCAAAGACATGACTGTTAGTCGTGATATGAGCGAGATGGAAATACGTGTGTTAAACATGATCATGAATTGCGCTACTTTCGATTTGCCCATTCAAGCAAGTGAAATCCGCTTAGAAACTGGACTGTCGAAGCGTAAGCTGGAAGAGATTATCGAAAGCTTGCGTGTGAATTTTAGGCATCCTATCGTAGCTAAGAAGATGAAGCCAAACGGATACTACTTGCCACGAAGTGAGGAGGAGCGACAAGCTGGGCTTGCGCCTTATCGCAGACAAATTTTGACCGAGCAAAAGAACCTTGCTGCAGTGATGAATGTCGATCTAGACAAATATTGGGAGGATAGCGCATGAGTGAAGATTTTAGAATACCACCTCATGATCTAGTAGCTGAACAGTCGGTTCTTGGGGCAGTATTTATCGCACCTGACACCATCATTTCACTGGCAGATGAATTGACTCCTGATGATTTCTATAAGCCTGCTAACAAGATTGTTTTTAAAACAATGTTGTCATTACTTGAAAAAGGTGAGCCAATCGATGCTACGACTATGGTGTCTGCTCTTACTAATCAGGGAGATATTTCAAAAATCGGGGGCATAAACTACGTTGTCGAGTTGGTAAATTCAACACCAACTTCAAAAAACGTGAAGCACTACGCTAAACTCGTAAAAGAAAAAGCAACGCTCCGAAAAGTAATCGCTGACCTGTCTGATTCGCTCTCTAGCGCTTATCAAGGTGATGTATCGATTGGTGACATCATAGCAAAGACTGAAAAGTCTATGCTTGACATCAGCAATCAAAATACAGGCACAGGATTTCGTAATGTGGCTGATATCCTAGATACACATATGCAGATAGTCGAGACTCGCTCGCAGACAGATGGATTCGTGACTGGTCTCTCTACTGGCTTTATCGGATTAGATAAGATAACAACAGGCCTTCATGAAGGGAATCTTATCATCCTTGCCGCTCGTCCAGCTATGGGTAAGACGGCATTGGCTCTTAATATCGCTAAGCATGTGGCTACGATGGAAAGAAAACCTGCCGTCATCTTCTCACTTGAAATGGGAGCAGAAGAACTGATCGAGCGTATGGTGGCATCAGAGGGCATGGTTCCAGCTTATCATCTAAAGACTGGGAACTTGAGCCCTGATGAATGGAGAAGACTTGTACAAGCACAAAATAATCTCTATGATGCGCCTATTTTCGTAGATGATACGGCTGGTATTCGGATTTCAGATATACGGTCAAAAGCTAGGAAATTGTCTCAAGAAATGGGTGGCCTAGGCACTATCGTCATAGACTACTTACAGTTGATTACTGGGCCCAAGGGGGAGAATCGTCAGCAGATTGTTTCAGAAATTTCAAGGGAATTGAAGATACTAGCTAAGGATTTGAAAGTACCTGTCATAGCCCTATCGCAGTTAAGTCGTACAGTTGAGCAGAGACAGGATAAGCGTCCGATGCTAGCAGATTTGAGAGAGTCAGGCTCGATCGAGCAAGATGCTGATATTGTAGCATTCTTGTATCGTGATGCTTACTACCAGAAGGAACAGGCAGATAGTCAAGAAGCGAACAACGTGACTGAGTTGATCATGGAAAAGAATCGGCATGGCAGTTTAGGGACGGTGAAGTTGTATTTTCACAAAGAGTACACAAAATTTTCAAGTGTGGAGGGGTAGAGGATGGCTGAGACTTATTTTAAAAATGAAGTTGAAAAGTTTCAATATTTTCAATTGCCTAAATGGCTCTTTAAGGAGCCTTATAAAAAGTTATCAAACAACGCTAAAATAATGTACGCCTTGCTTTATAATCGTTTGGACTTGTCTTTGGAGTCCAAGTGGCATGATCGAAATGGTCAAGTATTTATGTATTTTACAACGGCTGAATTTTGCGAAGAGTTGGGTTGTTCGGAGAAAACGGTAACCAAGATTAAAAAGGAACTTGTTACATCAGGTTTGTTGAGGGAAGAACGTCAGGGCTTGACTAAGCCAAATCGACTTTACATCCTTGGTCCAAAAATTATCAAGCGTGAACCTCCAGAACCGAAAAAAATACCGTCCAGAACCGTAGAAAATACCGCTCTGGATACGCAAGAAGTACAAACAATAAAGACTGATATTAGAAAGACTGATATAGATAATAATAAATTGTCGATTTGTAAAGAAGTTATTTCTTATCTCAATTTGAAAGCTAAGAAAAATTTCAAGGTAAATACTGCTAGTCATCAAAAATTTATCAAAGCAAGGTTAAAAGAGGGATATGTCCTTGAAGATTTTAAAAAGGTTGTGGACATCATGGTCGCTAAGTGGAAAGGTACAGACTATGAACAGTATCTTCAACCACAAACACTTTTCGGGAATAAGATGGACAATTATCTGAATCAGCCTATGCCGAAGCGCTCTACAATTTTAACAAGTACGGTTGACGAAAGGCTAGGATTTTAAATGAAACAGTTTAAACAATTTAGAACCAGGACGGTTCTTGATGATATCTGTGAAATCCATAGATGCCATCTTTGGTCTGTTAAGATTCCTATCAAGGGCAAGGTTGAGGAAATCAGTCAATGCCCAGAGTGCGAGAAAGAGAACATTCGACGCTTTGAAAAGCAACTGAATATGGAATCTGAGGTAAAAAGTAAGCTATCAGATACTTACGAGGTCTTTGCTCGCGACAGTATCGTTTCAAGTAAGCTGGCCAGCAAGTCACTACATGATTATGAAATTCAAGTTGACATCGATGAAAATGCTATGAATTTTGTGAAGAGGTTGGAGCGTTGCTATGCGAAAGGTGAGACTGGCAATGCTATCATCACTGGTCCGTCTGGAGTTGGGAAGAGCCATCTGACCTATGGCTTGGCTCGGTTTCTCAATGAGCAATTTAAGGCATATGATGAACCGAAAAGCGTGCTCTTTGTGTCAGTTGTGACTTTGTTTGATAAGATTCGAGAAAGCTTTGAGTTTGACAATGGCTTCTCTGAAGCGAAGATGGTTAAGCTACTGTCCGAGGTTGATTTTCTTTTTCTGGATGACCTAGGAAAAGAGAGTCGCAAGGCTGACACGAAGCGGAACGAGTGGGCGCATCAGATATTGTTCAAGATCCTGGATAATCGGACGAATACGATTATCAACACGAATCTGTCTAGCGAAGAAATTAAAGAGCTTTACTCGGATGATTTTGGGAATGGTGCTCTCTCTAGTCGAATTTTTGAAGGAGCAACTGGCAGATGCTTTGTGTACCCGTCTGGGATGAAGGATAGGAGGTATTGATGGAAGATATACGGATACTAGATGCGTGTTGTGGTTCTAGAATGTTCTGGTTTGATAAACAAGAGCCACACACAACATATATGGATAGACGTGAAGAGGAATTTGAGATTCACAAAAAGAAAATCAATGTTAAGCCAGACATTGTTGCAGATTTTCGAGATATGCCATTTGATGACGAAACATTCAATCTTGTTGTATTTGACCCACCTCATCTTCTCTGGGCTGGTCAGAAATCATTCATGCGTGCACAATATGGTCAACTAGACTTGTTGACTTGGAGGTTAGATTTACAACAAGGTTTTGATGAGTGTTTTAGAGTATTAAAAAAAGGTGGAACACTTATTTTTAAGTGGTCGGATGCTCAAGTAAATGTTAAGGAAATTTTGGAATTAGTTCCACAACAACCACTTTTTGGGCAACAGCGTGGGACAACTCACTGGATGGCTTTTATGAAATTTTGAGGAGGTATTAATCATCAAAAAAATGGTAGTCTGGGCACTCTTTGATAGCGGTAATGGTTCTTACTTCAAGGGTGCTAACTCTCTGAATAGTTCGGGGAGGGTGAATATTAAAGTGTATCCGATTGGTATTGATATCGAAAACAAGAACAATCATTTTATCACCCTAAATCTTGCTGATTACTCACGGTTATTTGGAGATAATACGCTTTTTGATACACTTGACAAATTGCCACACCCAGACCTAATCATAGCAAGTCCACCTTGTGAAAGTTGGAGTGGAGCAAGTGCTATGGACAGAGGTAACGCTTGTTGGAAGCAAGAGCGAGGAGATGGATTGTTTGAACCACAAGTACCTCTTTCAAAATTCACTATCAGATACGCTAGTGATTTTGAAAACTATCAATTTCAACCTGATAAGCAGCTTATGAAACGGATCAACGGAGAATTGTGTGCGTTCAATACAGTTGAGATCATAAAACGATACAAGCCAAAATTTTGGATAATTGAAAATCCTGCTTATGGTAGATTGTGGGAGTATATCGAGATCGTACTAGGTTTTAAGCTGCCGTATAAAAATCATACAAGATATAACAATTATGATTACCCTGTAAGAAAAGCTACACGATTTAGCGGGAATATCAACCTGAATTTGAAAAACGAAAAAATACCAAACGAATTAAATTTAAAAGAGTTTTCACACTCTTACAATGAACGGTCTAATATACCTGAAAAATTGGTGTCAGAAATTTTCGAAAAAATCTACAAGGAGTTTTGCAAAGATGATTGAACTCTATTTCATTTACAACGTGTCGCGAACCACGTTAAAAGCGAGCTAGAATATGCGTCAGACTTGGACGAATGGCGTATAAAGAATTTGCTAGCTCTTGTGTCTTTGAGCCATGAGGTGCAAGAGCTGGATTTTTAGAAAATAAGTTGGAGTTAGTGAAGATGAAGCTTGAAGATTTAAACAAAGCTAGATATATCATTCATTTGATTAAAGAGTACAAATATTTCTTAGAGGTTAAACGCAAGTGCTGGGATGAGCTTAGTATCACAAAGAAAGAGACTAATTATATTCTTAAAACGGCTTATGGATTTTTAAAAAAAGAAATCGAAGCAGATGAGATATTGTCTGGTCTAATCACAGAAACCATCCAGAATCGAATCGAGATGCTAAAGCAAGAACTTGTTGAATTAGGAATAGAAATGAAGGAATTGGAAGATGAATAAACAGGAATTGATTGAACGGATAGAAGGATTAAAAAATCTTTTTGGCAACAAAGCAGAATATATTGAGATAGACGCGGCAATAGAACTTGTTTCTAAACTAGACGAACCGCAGAAAGTCACAATCCCGCAGTTTGTGGCGGATTATATAGAGTTTAAAAAGGCAAACAATTTTCATGTTTATGGGGCGATGAGAGTGATTGAAGAACATTACGATAAGAGAGTCCCTGAGTGGTTTTACGAAGGCAATATCGAAAAATTCTGTCTTGCTTGGATTCTAGGCTATGAGGTCGAGAAAGAGAGGAAATATATTGTAACTCTGAAATCAAGTGGACAAAAATTGTACTATCACACTGAAGACGAGGATTATATTTTCTCTAGCTACGATGGAGTATTCTATTCAGGATATCATACTAAAACCGATCTAGAAGAAAATGACATGAGTTGGGTGTTTGATTGCCCTGGTATGGAAATTCAAGAGGTTGAGTGATGAATAATGAAGTCTTTGAAGAATTAAAAAAACTCATGAGTTATTTTCCCGACTCTTTCATAAATAGACAATTGGAGCTTATCCTCATCCCAAAAACGAACACATACTTTCCCTTAAAAGATTGTTTGACAAAGAAGGATGTCATTTCAAATGTCTTGATGTATTGCACTAGAGATATTACCAAAGCTATGCCTTATCAACAACAGAAAAGAAACATTGACTTCTATGTAGATAATAGAACACGCTTAGAAAAATATTTAGGGTTAAGTATTAATGTAAATGTGGTTTATCATTGTTTAGGGAATGGAATTAATAAAGAACTTACACACAGATTTATTGATAGTGGCTTCAATATGGACATGTTATTGAAAGAGATTGAGGAGGTGGAGTGATGAGTTATGATTTGGAAATCTTAGGAAAAATAGAAAGCGGAGATTATATTTGCATAGATGAACCTGAAAATAGTTCTCCGACCTACAATCTTGGGGAAATGTTTAGGGTTGCTATGAATTGGGATTTCAAACAAGGTACTATCTACAATGTTGCTGATATTTTTGAAAACATTCAACGTGGCATCACAGAACTGGAACAGTATCCTGAAAAGTATGTACAGTATGAACCTGAGAACAAATGGGGGACCGTCAGCAGTGCGTTAGAAGATTTGAGATCATTGAGAGATTGTATTTTAGGACAAGATATCGATACAAAATACTTATATGTGAGGTGGTAACATGAAACGACCAAACAGATACCCGTACACACGAAGTCAATGGGTTGAAGAAACCGCTGATTATTATACATATGCAGACGGTATTTATTTTACAAGTCATGTTTTAAAAAATAGACTCACTAGAGAAATTAAGAGCAAGGAGATGAAATAGTGATTATCAAAAATTACAAATATGATTATTCAAGTGGCAGAATCTGCTACACAATTGATGTAGATGGTTATGAATCAGCCGTGGAACATACAAAGACAGAGCACGGAAGTGTACAAAGAAATGATATTGATGATTTCTTAAGTACGGTTGAGGAATACGACTTTCAAGAAGCTGAGATGATTGAAGCATTCGTTGACTTTCAAAATGATTTGCTCTTATATGGAATTAGTTTTGAATTGAGAAATGAGGTGGAGTGATGGATAAGGTCCAAGGTGTTTGGTGTCCTAGCTGTCACAAATTCCGTAAACTACAGGATCTTAATAAATCAAGTTTCAGTAAAGAATTCGACCTATACGAGTGTAATAATCAACTGCATCCAACGGTTATACTACTAATTGCGAAGAAGGAGGTCACAGATTGAAACGAAAAAGCATATCTAAAGCCACTAGACAAAAAGTTTTAGATAAATACGGCGGTCACTGTGCTTACTGTGGCAAGATTTTGGATTTGAAAACTTTGAGAGTGGATCATTTGCATCCTCATTATCGAGGCGGAGAAGATAGTTTTGAAAACTATATGCCTGCTTGTTATCAATGTAATTTCTACAAATCTACTTTTTTGTTAGAAGAATTTAGAGAGCAGATGTCTACCTTGCACGAAAGAATCGTTAAACCTTTTATTGTAAGGCTTGGACTAGATTATGGAATTATTGAAATCAAGCCTTTTAATGGTAAATTTTATTTTGAGGAGGAGACATGAAACGATTCATAGCTATTTGGATCCTTTTATCTGCTGGATTGAACATCTGGCAGATGGACAGGATTCGAGATTTGGAAGAGAAGAAGCCGATGGTTATCTACAAAGCTGATAACGCAGGCGCTGAAATATTCGGTAAGGTCCTTGAGAAAGGACGATACGGCAAGCTATACACGCTTACCATTCGTGACTATGGGGTATTCGTGGTTACGAAGGATGTGTATGATAATGTGAAAGTTGGAGATGAGGTGAGGTTATGAAAGTTCGAATTAATGGGAAGTATAACTTTTTCTTAACCCAATTTATCCATTTTATTGTATTGGACTGTCTCTGGAAGATACTTGAAATTATTATTTTAGGTGAAGCGAGAGGGGATTTGCCGGATTCCATAATACTTGCTCTGATTTGTGTCTATATTGCATGGATTTTGGATAAGGAGAACAAAAAAGAATGAACACACTACAAAATGTAAAACAATGGTTTATTGACCGTGACCTTGAAAACGGTGGACGACTAGATAAGCAGTCATTAAAACTTAGCGAAGAGTTCGGAGAGTTATGTGCAGGCTATCTCAAAAATAATGAGCAGTTAACCAAGGACAGTATCGGAGACTGTGCAGTCGTGATTGTTGGTCTGGCCTTACTGATTAAAACTGATGTGCATAAGATTTTTGAGGAATCGTGCTTTGTAAAAACCGGAGATGTGATGGAATGTTTCAAATGGCTGAATACTAACATTAGTAATTTTCAATCGTATCAGAATTCAAGATACGAGAAAATGTGTCAATATAGTTTAATGTGTTCGATAGGCTACCTGAAATCAATCAGCTATGCACTCGGTTATAGCTTTGAAGAATGTTTTGAACTAGCCTATCAAGAAATCAAAGACCGTAAAGGTCGCTGGATTGACGGAAGTTTCGTGAAAGAGGAGGATTTACCTGATGCTTGAAATAAATGGCAAAAGCTACGAAGTCCATAAAGTGAAATTCACAAAGAAGGATTTAAAAAACTTAAAAAAAGGAGAAACACTTATTTTTATCTCCGAAGAAGCTAAACAAGCTATAACTGTTAGTTTGGAGGACAAGGAGTGAGATATTTTAAAATCCTGTGTGTTGTTTTACTCGCATCATTCCTCGTGGCATGTCACCAGATTTCGAGTTAATGTGTCAATTGTTTCATTTGGTCGAGCATTTGTCTAGAGGAATTTAACAAAATAGTTCTTTAGGAAGGAGGTAAGGTTTGGCAATAGACATCAAAAAAAGATTGAAGGCTCTGCCTTATATCGATATCAAAGCGAAGTCAAAGCACCAGGAAATCATCAGTTTGAAATCAGGCATTTTAAAAGGACAAGTGTTTGATAATATGCCCAAATCAAAAAGCAATAAGAATCAGTCTGAAGAATTGAATGTATTGATTATTGATAAGTCAGATCAGCTCTATCGAGAAATTCAAGGCTTATACAAGGAGCGCGACGATCTTGTGCAAGCTATTGAATCACTCGATGATCCAGTGGAAAATATTGTGATGCGTCTACTGTATATTGATGGGCTTTCCTGGAAAGAGGTTCAAATCAAGCTAAATTGCAGTCAAGCTACTGTTCAACGTGCAAAACATAAAGCATTGCTGAAATTATCTAAAAAATATGATAATAATGATAGCAAATGATAATTTTAATGTGGTAAATTAGTATCATGAAGAATAGCAGAGAGGAAACCTCTGCTTTTTTTGTGCGCTAAAAAGGAGGTGAGGATATGTGGTAGTTGTTGAACCAATCAGAAATAGAGATGATGTTCAGCTTATGATTGAATGGCTGACGTTGCATAGCGCAGTCAAAGAGTCAGATAGACAACGTAACCTCATGCTCTTCCTTTCTGGTGTTAATTTGGGATTTCGTATTGGTGATATCGTTAAACTGAAAGTAAAGCACGTTAAAGGTTGGCATGTCCAGATCGTCGATGAAAAGACAGATAAGCCAACCAAACGAAAGATGCCAAAGAAATTCAAGAATGCTATGAGGCAGTACATCAAAGATAAGAAAGATGAAGATTTCCTCTTTCCGAGCCGAAACGGAAAGCATCAGCATATAAAATCTAACACAGCTTATAAGATTATCAAAAGAGCTGCTGAAGAAGTTGGTCTGGAAAACATAGCTACTCACTCGATGAGAAAGACCTTTGGTTTATTCATGTACGAGCAAACTAAGGATGTCGCTTTGATAATGGACCTACTGAACCACTCAAGCCAGAGTATTTCACTAAGATATATCGGCAAAAATCAAGATTCACAAGACAGAGCCATGACGAAGTTTCAAGGCTTTTAATTTTTTTATTTTACTATCAATTCATTGTTTTGAGGTTATGATGATTTCATTTTATGTATGCAGGATAAACGCTTGATAAATCTGAGTTAAAACTCATGTAGCGAATTCATTAGAATATGTAAAACAAGGAATTGAGAGAGTGAAAACAAAGGAGTTTACATAGTTATGAAAGGCACTTTTAAAAGACTATCTAATAAAAGAACAACCAACCAAAAACCATTAGGAAAGATTGTAGTTGGAGTCGAAATTGAAAATTGCTCAGAATTAAAAGAGTTAACTCAAGAATGTTGTGAAGCAATCGAACACTTGAACAATTGCATTGACAAGCTAAATAAATTCGAGCTCAAAGCATCGACATCAATAATCAAATGATTGAAGTTTCAACTCGAGAAGAACGCAACCAGTTTTACAATTCCAATGAATGGAGAGCGCTTCGTAAGTTAGTACTTGAACGTGATCACAACGAATGTATTTGGTGCAAAGACGAAGGCAAAGTCACGAGAGAGAACCTAGAGGTTGATCATATCAAGGAACTGGAGTTTTATCCAGAGTTTGCACTTGATATCGATAACCTACGAACACTGTGCAAAGCATGTCATAATAAAAGGCATGATCGTTTTGATAAGAATGACAGAAATTTCCGAAAAGATGAATGGTGGGGTTAGGTGAACGAACCTTAAACACCCCCCCGGTCAAAAAAATCGGAAATTCTCAAAGATGTCGGTAAGCGGTCTGCACTCGACTGTCCAAATTTTTAACCAAAAATTAAAGGGGGTGGGGGGTAATGGAAGAATACTCAGAAAAAAATATAAAAGAATTAGAAAATCAGCTACTTTCTAAAATCGGCTATTTTAGTCCTAGAAAAAAGGATGCGATCCAGTACGAAAAAGTGAATCGTTATCTTTATCTCGTCAGACTGCTCTATGAGCTGAAAGCCAAACTTCATGAAGACGGATTGGTCATCACAGTTCACAATGGGCAACAGAGATTCCAAAAAGCGAATTCTCTCATCAAGGAAATCAACACAACAAGCAATCAGCTTTTAGCTATTGAGCGGTCGTTTGATTTTGAGGTGGAAAACTCGCCTGTTGAGAAACCGACGTCTGGGAGTGATTTGTTATGATTTCTCATCCGCTGGTTGATGACTACATCAAAATGGTCGAGCGCGGAGAAATCGTCGTCAACAAAGAAAGAAAGCTGCTGTTTAAAATCATCAAGGAGAAAATCTATCCTCGTGATGATTTGTATTTTGATAATGACTTAATTGACAAGTTCATTCGTTTTACGGAAAAGAACTTTTTCCCTTTGGCAAAGTACCAGCTTTTCTTGACTCCGTTTATCTTTCTTTTTCGGAAGGAGGACGGGGAGCCACACTTCGACGAGTATCTATACACACTCGCTCGTGGGGGTGGTAAGAATGGTTTCATGTCAGCCAGGTCATCGTTCTTTATCAGTCCTATCTACCCTATCAGAGATTATGATGTAACTATCACCGCTAACTCTGAGAAACAGGGGAAGGTGTCATTTGAGGAAGTTTATGAAACCATTCAAAGGCGTGGTCTTGAGGACCATTTCTATCTAACTAAAATGTCTATCACAGGTCGAGCGAATAACTCGGTCTTTTCTTTTCGGACGAATAATCCGAAAACCATGGACTCGGCTCGTGATGGTTGTCTTGAGTTTGACGAGATTCACCAGTTTGAAGATGACAAGGCTGTGAAGGTTCAAAGGTCCGGTCTTGGTAAGATTGCTCATGCTCGGACTTTCTACAACGGTACGAATGGATATGTGCGTGAGGGATTTTATGACAAGCTGATAGAGAAGTCTATGCAAATCTTGAATGGAGAGGTTGATGATTTCAGGTTATTCCCTTTCATCTGCAAGCTTGACAATGCGGATGAAGTGGACGACATGAAGAATTGGCCAAAGGCAAATCCGATGTTGGATGAAAGCACTCCTTACGCTAAGAGGTTGCTTGCGAGAACTAAGGCTGACTATGATGACCTTGAGCTGGAACCGTCTGGCCGTCAGGAGTTCATGACTAAACGGATGAACCTTACTGAAGCAGACCTTGAGAAAGATGTTACCTCTCGAGAAAAGCTAGTTGCTTGTTTGCGGTCTCCTGGTATCGACTTGAAAGGTCGGTCATGTGTGGCTGGGTTTGACTATGCTAGTATCCGAGACTTTGCAAGCGTTGGTTTGCTCTTTAAAAATGGGGATGAGTTTATCTGGAAGCAACATTCATTTGCTCGTAAAGCGTTTTTGAAAGCTTTTAAGCTGAAAGCTCCCATTCAGGAATGGGCAGACAGAGGCTTGTTTACAATTGTGGACGGTCCTAGTATTGACCCTCGTTTATTGGTCGAAAAATTGAATGAATGGAGTAGAGAATATCAAATCGAGCTAGTCTGTGCCGATGGCTTCAGAATGGACTTATTGAAACCACTTTTAGAGGAGGCTGGATTTGAATATGAGTTCTTGCGGAATCCTGGGGCGATTCAATCGAAGGTTGCGCCGATTATCGAAGATGGATTTGCTAATGAGCGTTTTGTCTTTGAGGGTGATAACTCTATGATTTGGTATACGGATAATACCTACGTCAAAGAGGATAAGGATGGCAATAAGCGTTTCTTGAAGAAAGAGCCTGTCAGAAGAAAGACAGATGGGTTCCACGCTTTGATAGCTGCTCTTTACAAGAGGGAGCTGGTGCAAGAGTCGAATGTCGGTGAATTTCTCGACATGATTGATGGCTGGGAGTTTTAAAAAATAAATTTGGGTGGGTGGTCGGCAGAAACTAAAAGAAAGGAGGAAGTGCATTGGGGTTACTGAATTTATTTAAGCGTGAAGTACCAGAGGTTGGTTTTGATTTCGAGGACCTTGAGCGGATGTTTGGGAATCTGCAACTTAAAAGCTTAGCGATTGATAAGTCAGCTGAGTTTATCGCTCGAATTTTCGCTAAGTCAGCATTTAAGTATCAAGAAAATGGGAAGGCTAAGTCTTCTGATTGGGACTACTTGCTGAATGTGAGACCAAACAAGAACGAATCTGCATCAGACTTTTGGCAAAAGGTCGTCTACAGGTTGATTACTAAGAATGAGGTCCTAATCTTTCTTACAACTGATGACCAGTTGCTCGTTGCTGACTCTTACACTCGGACTAAATATGCTGTTTATGATGATGTGTTTGAGTATGTGACTTGTAGAGGTTTCACCTTTGAGAAGCGTTTCAGGATGAGTGAGGTCATTTTCTTACAGTACAACAATAATCGACTGCAAGATTATATATCTGACTTATTTGCTGATTACGAGAAGTTGCATACTCGTTTGGTAGAGGCCTTGGCTAGGAATAATCAAATCAGAGGAACTCTGAAAACCAAAAACAATGGGAGTTTTAATACGGAGATGCTTACGAAACTTCAATCTTATGCAGAAGTTCTTTTTAAATCGTTTAGCACTAAAACGATTGCTATTGTTCCAGCTCAAGATGGAATGGAATACACTGAGCATACGAATACAACAGGGACTTCAAATATTTCTGTTGATGAGTTGAAGAAATTTCGTCGACAATTTGATGATGAGGTCGCTGATATCTTAGGAATTCCAACAGCCTTAATTCATGGCGACATGGCCAATCTTGAAAATAGCCAAAAAATGTTTAATAGTTATTGCTACCAATCACTCGTTAAGAAAATGAGTGATGGGCTTAATTTCGCTTTAGTGTCAAGATGGAAATACGAGCGCAATAATCTATTTGTAATTATTGGCGAAGGTCAGAGAGATAAGTTTGCACTTGCTGAAAACATTGATAAGCTTATTTCTTCTGGAGCGATGACTCGAAACGAGGTGCGCTCTGAACTTGGCTTAGAATCTGTCCCTGGTGGCGATAAATTCCTCATCACCAAAAACTATCAACTTGGTGAACAATTAGAGAAGGGAGGTGAGAAAGAAGATGAAAGTAATTCCGATTAAGGGTACGATTGTATCAAACAATGACCGATGGCTTTACGATTGGCTTGAGTGGGATGCAACCGCTCCGAAAGATGTCGTCCTTCCTGATAGTGGTGAACCGATTGAGGTTCATATTAATTCGGGTGGTGGAGATGTCTATGCTGGTAGTGAAATCTATACTGCTCTACGCTCGTATCCTGGTGACGTGACCGTGAAGATTGTCGGTATTGCAGCAAGCGCAGCAAGCGTGATTGCAATGGCAGGAGATACGGTTGAAATCAGTCCGACTGCCCAAATCATGATCCACAATGTTTCAACGCAAGTAAATGGAGATCATAATACCCTGCTTCATGAGGCTGGGGTATTAGAAGGGTTTAACAAATCTATTGCTAGCGCCTATGTTCATAAGACTGGTAAGGCTCTTGATGACTTGCTTGGATTGATGAATAAGACTACTTGGTTTGATGCTGAATCAGCTTTGAATCATGGATTTGTAGATAAGATTATGTTTACAAATGAAGTTGCTCCGACTCTGGTAGCGAGTGAAACTCCTATGATCCCAAGTGATTTTATCGAAAAAATGAGGTCAGCAATGACACCAGATATTGATAAAATCGCTGAACTGGTAGCTGAAAAGCTAGAAGCTAAACTGCCAGAAAAACAAAATGAAAATACAGACAAGGCTGTTCCTAAAGGGTTCGGTCTTTTTATGTTTTAAGAAAGGAAAAACAGAATGACAATGAAATTATCTAATCAATTTGAAAAACAACGTCAGGCATTTTTGGATGCCGTTACAAACGGCGCTCCTCAAGAAGAACAAGCGAAGCTATACAATGACATGATTGAGTCCATGACCAATGAAATGATGGCCCAAGCTCGTGATGCTGCCCGTGAAGAAGTTTCTGCCTTGAATCCATACGATGCCAAGCTGACCGCTGAAGCTCGTGAGTTTTTCAATAACATTGAAAAAGCCGCACCTCAAGGGATTGAGAAGCTCATCCCACAAGAAATCATTGACCGTATCTTTGAAGATCTGGTACAATCTCGCCCACTCCTTCAACACATTGGCCTTAAAAATGCTGGTATCCGCTTGAAATTCCTCAAATCAGAGCAAACAGGTCAAGCTGTTTGGGGAAAAATCAATGGAGAAATCCAAGGACAACTCAAACAACAATTCAACGAAGAAGAAGCAATCCAACACAAATTGACTGCTTTCGTTGTAATTCCAAAAGATGCTGAAAAATTCGGACCAGCTTGGTTGGCAAAATTCGTCTCTGTTCAAATCACAGAAGCCTTTGCAGTTGCCCTTGAAGCTGCTTTCTTGAACGGCGACGGAAACAACAAACCTATCGGTCTTTCTCGTACCCTTACAGGGAGTGTTTCTGGAGATCAGACAACTTATGCTGAAAAAACAGCTGAAACAACTAAGTTGACTTTTGCCGATTCAGCTACCGTAGTCAAAGAATTGACAAAGGTTTACAAACATCACTCTGTTAAAGCAGACGGGAAAACTCCAGTTGCAGTCGAAGGCAATCTTGTAATGGTTGTTAATACAGCCGACGCTTGGGATGTGAAGAAACAATACACTTCATTGAACGCTCAAGCTGTTTATATCACAGCAATGCCATTCAACCTTATCTTGGTAGAATCCGTGGCACAGACGGCTGGTAAAGTAACTACATTTGTCAAAGGTCGCTACGATGCCTTTGTCGGTGGCGGTATTTCACTCGGTCGCTACACAGAAACCTATGCTTTGGAAGATTTGAACCTTTACACCGCTAAGCAATTTGCTTACGGTAAGGCTCACGATGAAAAGACTGCTGCAGTCTGGAATCTACAACTTCCCCAAGCCTAATCTAGGAGTTGAGCCATGACTCCAGAAGAACAACTTCATCCACTTCTTAAATCTTTCAAGGAGCGGATGAGGATTTTTCATAGTGGAGAGGATAATAACCTCTCCCAAATGTTGGAAAGTTCTGAGTCAGCCATCCTCAGTCTGGTCGGTAGTAAGGACTCTACCGATCCACAAGTGAGAGAGCTGATCTTAGAACGTGCTCGATATGCCTACAATGACCAAGTTGAGTTCTTTTACGGGAACTTTCAAGGGGATTTGATGGCATTGTCACTAGAAAATTACAAACCGGAGGAAAAACATGATTAAGGTTTTAAAAGGCTTTTACGACCTCAAAGAAGGGGTATTTCGTTCCATTGGTCAAGAATTTGAAGCGTCAAAAGAGCGCTTTGATGAAATCAACGAAGCGCTGCCTGACTTTGTTGAATGGGAAGAAAAAACTACAGAAGTAACAACGCCTGATGTCCCATTATACTAATCGTCCTAGCTATCGTTACAAGAAGCCTGAGTCTCAAAACGGAGACTTGAGGACTCCCCTGACTTTCTATACTTCTAAAGTTAAAGAGGGGGTTGATGGCCGTGATGTGAGTTACAAGAAGGCTTTTTATACGATGGGCCAAGTTTACTCACCTAGCTTCAAAGATATTGAGATTGCGACAGGTAAGGCATTGAAAGCTAAGATGACTTTGAAAATTCGTGATCCTTTGGATGATTACCAACCTGACAATCGCCACTTTGTCGAAGTTGAGGATTTGCGCCTAAAAGGTAAAAAATGGCAAATCATCGATGTACGTCCCGATTATCATAATCGGGACTTTTTGATAGTTATTATCGGAGGTGGTCGTGATGTCTAGTGGAGCTAATCTAAAAGGATTTGATGATGTTTTGAGGAATATCGAGGCTCGTTTAGGTGAGCCAGTGGTTCGTAGAAAGGTCAACAAGACTTTGAAGGAGACGGTTGAGGAGTTTGAGCCTACTTTCAAACGGGCTATGGCGGTGTACGCTGACACTGGGAAGACGGTTGGTGCGGTTGTTCATGGAAATGTGACAGGTACTGCTAGTGGTGTTCCAATGGTTAAATTAGGTTTCAAAAGTCCTCGTTGGACTCTTATTCACTTAAATGAATTTGGATACGCAAAGAATGGACATCCTCGTGGTTTCGGTATTATGCGTCGCTTTTTTGAAGGCAGCAAACCAGTCTTCAAATCTAAAGTCGGCATGAAATTAAAACAGGAGTTTTTGTAATGATTAAGGACAAATTAACTGAACTCTCCAACGCTTTGGAAGAAGATGAGTCTTTATCTGGTATTAGTATCAAGTCATTTGAACGTCCTGAGACCTTGGGAGATGATGAAACAAGTATTGTCATTATCCCTGTCGGTCCTCCGATGCAGACGGCTCATGGGAGCAATACTAGTCTGGCTAAGACTTTTCTCTATCAAATCAATGTAGAGTCTACTGATCGAGTGGAGTGTAAGAAACTCCAAGGAAGAATTGAAAAAATAATGGAAAATCAGGGATTTTATCAGACTGAAGGTGGTCTGGAACAATGGATTCCTGATATCAAGCGCTATGTAGATGCTCGGACCTATAAAGGTCAGAGCTCTCTATACGAAGAATACTAAATTAAAGAAAGAGGTGCTATAAATGGCATTAGTTGGTTTTAAACGTATGACAATTCGTGTGTTGGATGGTAACGCTACTCCAACGCTCGGACAGAACCTTTTCGTAATCGAAGGTAAGACGGGAGAAGGTGCAACTCGTACTGCTAAAATTTCTGGTCTTGCAAGTGATCCAGTTAAAACGTATGGGAGCGATATTGCTTATCACGTATCAAACCGTGGTGTGGGCGATGTTAAGATGGAAATGACTGCGGTTGATATCCCTTCGACAGTACTCGCTAAAATTCTCGGACACCAAGTCAAAGATGAAATCATTGGCATCGGTGCTGATACAGTTGCTCCATTCTGTGCTGTCATGCTTGAGTCTAAGACTGCAAATGGGACTCAGGCACAAGTCGGGTTCTTTAAAGGTCAGTTTTCAATGGACGCTGAAGAGCTTGAAACACTTAAAGATAAGCAAGAAGAACTTCCAGATGATAGCTTGAGCTTTGCTGCTATCGCAAGCGACAATACTGAAACAAATGGTCTTTACTATGTGAAATATATTGGTAAGGATGAAACCAAGCTCAAAAAATTCAAAGGTCAACTTAAAATGGTTGCTGCAGTGTAGGGAGAGGGCGCAAGCTCTCTTTTTATCTTTTTTCTAGAAAGGAAAGTAAATGGCTAAGGTTAAATTTTTAATTAAAAATGAAAAAGGTCAAGATGTTCAAAAAACTAGTAAGGAAATTACTACTAAGGACTATCGTGACTATCTGATCCTCAATGAAGCACTATCATCCGATATGTCAGAGGTAGAGAAATTAGACAAACAGTTGGAATTCATCGCCTCACTCTTTGAAGATTTGGAAGTGGAAGAGCTTTTGAAATTCACGGACATGGCAGATATTTTTGCAGTATTTGCAGACATCTACTCTCATCTGGTAGGTGATGTTGACCCAAAGGAGAAAAAATAAAGCCAAGTGAAGCACTGAAACGGTTTTATGGATTTGTCAAGCAAGCTACTGAGGGTCCGTACGGTATGAGTATCCGAGATGTTATGGATACGAGCTGGGAGGACCTGATGGGCGTTCTTGGTGAAACTGAATCTGCTAAATCCGCTGAAACTGAGGAAGTCATGGATCTTGCTGACTTTCTCCAGCTTATCTGATGCAAAGGCTTTACAAAACACTTCAATAGGCATATAATAAGGGTAAGGAGGTGAGTAGGATGAAGATGGTAGAACAAAATCGCAGGCGGTGTCTATTTTGGACATTGACTTTTGTAATATACATCTGTTTTGGTATTTACTGTGTTTGTACGAACTTTGGGAATACGATTGGGCAGATATTATTGTCGCCATTCATCATCGCTTCTTTGCCTTTATATGGATATGGCCTACTAGGTGTTTTTATATGGGCAATGATGTCTATGGCTTTTAGTGATTATAAGAAATAAAAATAAGAAAAGTCCGCAAGGGCTTTTTTCTTTTACCTGAAAGGCTAGGAAGGAGAACAATATGGCAAGCGGTACGCCGTTAGGTCAGATGTATATCGAGCTAGGGCTGGACGTGTCACAGTTCAACCCTACTCTGAATGGTGCAAAAAACGCTGTAAAGTACTTTCAAAATAATGTCCGTTCTTTGGATAGTACATTGAAAGGAAATGAAAAAAATGCTGGGTTACTTCAAGCAAAATATAAGACTTTAGGACAAGCTATTGATTCACAGCGTAAAGTCTTGGATGAGATGAAGAAAAGCTTTGACAAACTTGATCCTGGGACAGCTAAGTTTGACAAGGCTGCTGCTGATATTCAGCGCGAAAACGCTAAGTTAGCTGCAATGGAAAACCAGCTACGTGGAGTTGAAAAAGCTTTGAAAGATGTTGGTCGCGAAAATAGCTGGGCTGGGAAAATGGACAAGCTAGGAGATACCTTTAAGAGTGGTGGCGAAAAACTCCGTGCAATGGGTGATGCTATGAAGCCTGTATCAACAGCTCTTACTGCTGGTTTTGCCCTGTCAACTAAGAAAGCTATAGACTTTGAAAGTCAAATGAATACGACCAAGTCGCTCCTAGCAGATACTATCCCAACTGCGGATGAACTGAATAGCACCACACAAAAATTGGGTGAGAGTTCGAAAGGTTGGGCGAAACAGTATGGTATCTCAACATCCTCCATCAATGAGGGGATGCAGGAAATTATCAAAAAAGGGTTTGATGCTAATCAGACTATTGCAGCGATGCCTGCTATCTTAGATGCTGCTAAGGCATCGGGCGATGATTTTAACGTGGTAATGAATGCCTCGACTAATATCTTACGTCAGTTTGGGCTAGAGGCTAAGGATACGAACCGTGTTACAGATAGCTTGACTTATGTGGCCAACAAGACATCAGCTGGCTTTTCAGATATGGGGCTAGCTATGGAGTATATAGGTCCTGTGGCTCATTCTTTGGGGATGTCTATCGAGGAAACGTCTGCAGCTATCGGTCTTCTTTCTGATAATGGTATCGCTGGTGAGAAGGCTGGTACAGCTTTACGTGGTGCGCTTTCTAAATTACTCAAGCCTTCTAAATCCAATGCTGCTGCAATGAAAGAGCTTGGTTTTACTGTGGAAGAATTCCAATCTGGCGCTTTAAAACTACCTGACATCATTGATCGCATCAAGGAATCAACAAAAGGGTGGACAGATGCTGAGAAATCGTCTGCTATTGCTCGTGCCTTTGGTGTTGAAGCTCAAACTGGGATGAATGCCCTTATCAACCAAGGAGGAGATGCGCTACGTAAACTTACTAAAGAAACTGAAAATGCTCGTGGGTATACTAAGAAATTGGCGGATGAGTTGTCTAAATCATCTAAAAATGGAGTAGAGCGATTCAAGTCAAGTTTGGAAGTGCTTCAAATCAATATCGGTCAGAAACTCTTGCCTCTACTCACGCCTCTCCTTGAAAAGGCAAATGAGTTTATTGAATGGTTAGATAAGGCACCCGAAAGTACACAGAAGTTAGTACTTGGTTTTGGTGGTTTCTTAGCTTTGGGGTACCCGTTGCTAAATATGTTGGGGAATGCATCAACAGGATTAGGTTATCTCTTTAAAGGAGGTAGTAAGGTTGCGAGTCTGTTTTCTAAGGGGTTAAGTCTTGAAAAAGCAGGTACAGAAGCGGCTGAGCTGGGAACTCAGGTAGCTGAGACTGCTGGAAAAACTGGATTACTCAAGACAGCTTTAGCTGGATTGACGAGTCCTGTCAGTCTTTTAGTCGGAGGCACGGCTCTGCTGGCTTACGGTCTAGCCTATCTAGCTAACGAGAAAGATAAGGCTCGTATCAAAGCGGAGGAATTCGGCTCTACCTTAAATGACGTTCAGCGTGGAGAATTACGAAGCTTTCAAAAGACTGTTGATGAAACCAGTACGGCCGTCGCAAATTTTGGCACCCACGCTGGAGACGTTGAAAAAGTTTCTGGAGCCTTTAAAAAGCTTTACGATGAGATTGTGGCTGGAGCTGAAAAGGCGAATCAGAGAGTGCAGGAATTGGCTACAAAATGGGGTCTTTCTGAAGAAGATGTCGCAAGAGCGAAAGAGAAAAATGCCCAGATGGTAAGCAACACAGAAGCGATGATGAATCAAATCAATGAGATTTATCAGCGTCATAACGGTGATGCGAGCAAGTTTTCTCAAGAGGAGAAAGAAATCATCCTGAATAATCAGAATGAGATGATCAAAGCCAAACTCTCAATGATGGATTTATCGGCTGAACAACAGACGGCAGCTTTACAAGCTTTGAATGGCGATATCAGAAGTCTGAACGAAACGCAACTGAAGCATACTAGAGATGTTTTGAAACAAGCTTTAGATGAAGAAAAACAACTTTATGAAACCTCAAAAAGTGAGTTGAAAGAGTTGCTTAACGGAAAAGCGATTGACAAAGAAACTTATAATAAGAGAATTCAAGAACTTGAATCGAAACATAACCAGACAATGGAAGCTCTGGGAAGTAAGTATTATCAGGTTATGAAAGCTATGGATGAGGAGTGGAAGACTCGAACTCGTTCAAACACTGGAAATAATTACTGGGAAGAAGCTAAGAAGGTTCTGGAAGAATACGGTCTGTCCTATGAAGAAATCGGAAAGAAAGCTGCGGAAGTTTCTCAAAAGGTAGGGAATTCACATAGTATCCTTGCTAACTACACTAGTGAGATGAGCAAGGAAGTGAAAGAGGCTAACGATGCCTGGTCGTTGCTTGTCGGTAACATCAATGAAAATGGTAATTTTGAAGTCAAGTCCAACGTAAAAGAAGTCATCGGAGAAGCTGCTAAATCTGCAGAAGGTTGGGAACAATTGCAGTTTATCGCTAAAACTGCAGATATCAACTCAAATGCTCGTGCTACAATTGCAGAGGCTCTTGTCGAATCCGGTAAGTGGAAAGACATGACTTTGGAAGAAAAACAAGTTATTGTCAAGAACCAAGCTGGGCTACAAGCTATCTTTGATAGTGAAACTCACCTTAAAACATGGAATAGTATGCCAGCGGAAGTCAAAGAACTTCTCATGAAGAATACAGACATCATGAACAAGGCGGAGGAAGCCTCAAAGGCTCTGTCTAATTATGAAGCTCTGAAACCAAAACAGAAGGAGTTGCTGGCCAATGATGAGAGCGTCCGAAAAGCAGTCTCTCGTTCGACTGATACTCTGACAACATGGAATGCTACGACTCCATTTACAAAAAATTTGAAGGCAGATCCTACGAATGTTTTGAACAATGGCCAGTTATCTATCGATAAGATTACAGCTTGGAATTTTGCATCAGCTGAGACGAAATCTTTGGATGCGGTAGATAATACAAGCGCAGCTGTTGGAAGTGCTATTTTGAGTGTTAATTCACCAAAACAAGAAGCTCCTATCAACTTGTTTGCTGCTGACCAAACGGGAGGTGTGCGAAATGAGACGAGCGGGGCTATCAATGCTATTAAGCAATATAATCCAGTGGATATTCTTGCTAAAAACAGCACTTCAGCGACTGTTAGTGAGGTGAAAACGGGAGTGAATGGCATCCAGGACAAAACTGTTACTATCAACGCTCAAGATAATGCTTCTGGTGTTCTTTCAGGGATTAAGAGCTGGATTGATAGTGTTACTGGTAATTTCTTTACGAACATCTTTGCGAGCAAGCATGCTCACGGGACCAACTTTCATCCGGGCGGTCTTGCTATTGTTAATGACCAAAGAAATAGCAACTACAAGGAAATGGTTACTCTTCCAAATGGTCGGAGTTTCATCCCACAAGGTCGCGATGTCTTGCTCCCTCTCCCAAGAGGTTCTAAGGTTTTGCGAGCTGATAAGACCAGACGTTTGATGCGTGAGATGGGTGTCCCTAAATATGCTTCTGGTATCGGGATCCCGAGCGACGCGAAATTTCTCCGTGAAATGGAAGAAGCGCAACGCAATATCACAATCCAGACCACAAGTATTCAGAACGGGCAAGATACAGATAAAGTCGTGTCTGAGATGAGGATTCTGAGGTCAAGTTTAGAAAAAATCCTTACTGCTATCCTTAATAAGGACACGAATAACTATATGGATAGCACTATAGTGACGGATATTATAACCAAGAAGCAGAAAGAGCGAGAAAGAATGACACTAAGAATGAAGGGAGTGCTTGAATGAGTGAAGTGACAATGCGTTTCAATAAAACTGATTTTCGAGATCTTATTGAAATTCATGACATCCAGCGAGATATCGGGAACAATCGCTCTATCTCTATCGACTATGCACCAAGAATCGGAGTCAATATTCAGCAACAAAACATTGATGCAAAATATATCAAGGTAGACTTTTCCATCTGGTCTAAAGACAGAAATACCCTCAAGCATAAGCTTGCGGGTATTTTTAATGTTGACGGCGCTAAAAAACTTATCTTCTCAGATGAGTCTGACAAATACTATCTGGCTATGCCGATTGAAAGCATTTCAATGCAGGAGACGAGCGGGCGACGGTCAACTGGTTCAATGAAATTCATCGTGCCAGATGGAGTGGCCCATAGCTCAGCTTATAAGAATTTCAATAGCGATACAAATGCACAAACCACAGCCGATAAAATGGTTTTTGACCTAGTAAACAACGGAACCGTTGAGGCTTTTCCAATTATCCGAGTTAAGCATACTGCTGAGAATGGATATATTGGAGTTGTCAATAACAATTCAGCCTTTGAAGTTGGAAATCGTGAGGAAGCTGACACTGGCATTGTTAAAAAATCCGAGGTTTTGCTGGATTTTAGAGGTGATAGACTTTCAGATGCGTTCAATCGAGCGGTTAAAAATAGGGCTATCACAAATGATAACGGTGAGACAGTGACTGGGGCATCTGAATTGACTACATTGTGGGACAAGAAGCACATCAGACTACGAGATCAAACTATTCAAGGTCGCTACGGGAACTATGCAACAGGATTATCATGGGATATTCCAGTAGATACAGCAGGTGAAATAGGCTCACTCAATGACTATCTATTCTGTAAGCAAGTTTTTCAAGCAGAGTCAGCAACTCAATATGGCTTTATCAAAATAACTGTATCAGATACAAGCGGTCAATTCTTGTATGGCGTTGAGACATTTAAGCGCTCTAAAGGACAAGAATGCGAATTTAATATCTTTGGTTCAGATGGTAAAGGTAAATATAACTTTCTAAAACTTCTAAATTTCACAGGTACATCCGACAATATCTCAAATCCGTTTAGTAAAGATAGAGGGCAATTTGAGATTAAGCGTAATGATAGCACAGTACAGGTTTATTACAATGGCTCAAATTACAACTTTGTTATCCCTGAAATTAAGGGCAAAAAATCAGCTAAAATTCATGTCACTCTAGGAGCTTATCACGACAAGCCTATGGTATCACACATGTATATAGACGAGTTGATGTTCCGTAAGGATTTTGTACCTATGACGGGTGACATTCCCAATCGTTATCCTATGGGTTCAAATGTTGTAATCAACAGTGAAGATGATACGGTCTATATTGATGGCATCGCTAAAGCTGGGGAGGTTGTTGATGGTTCTCAATGGCTCTCTATCCCTCCAGGTAATTCAAAATTAGAGATGTATTTCTCTAGCTTTATCAAAAAACATCCGACGGTAACGATTGAATTTGAAGAGAGGTGGCTATAATGCTATTAACGATTCATGATGCAAATTTGCAAAAAGTTGCTTTTGTTGATAACAGCAAGCAAAGCACACTTAATTTTTATAACGATACCTGGACTATAAGTTTACCAACAGGATCATCCACTTTTGAATTCACTGTATTTAAAAAGGCTATCAAGTCAGACACTCCAATCAAAAAAGCCTATTCTTATCTTAATGAACGGGCGTGGGTATCGTTTAAATATCATGGCAAGAGCTTTATTTTCAACGTTATGCAGGTTGAAGAAGATGAGCAAACGATAAAATGCTATTGTGAAAACCTCAACCTTGAACTTATCAATGAGATAGCTAACCCTTATAAAGCTACCAAGGCAATGAGTTTTGCTGAGTATTGCGAGGCAATGGACTTGTTAAACTATACTCACTTGTCCATCGGCATCAATGAAATTTCAGATTACAAGCGCACTCTTGAGTGGGAGGGGAAAGAAACCAAACTAGCCCGTCTATTAAGCCTAGCCAAACGCTTTGATGCTGAGATTGAATTTGATACACAGTTAAATGCCGACAGTACAATTAAGAAATTCTCTATCAATGTCTATCATGAAAACGATGAAACACATCAGGGCGTAGGGCGTATCAGAAATGATATACAGTTAAAATATGGCAAAAATATCAATTCTATCACTAGAAAAGTTGATAAGACTGGCATTTTCAATACAATCCGTCCAACAGGCAAAAGACGTGTAAAAAATGGAGCTGGTGAAGAGGTTGAGGAAGTGGTAACTATTCGAGGTCTTGACGATTGGAAAAAGTATAACAAAGACGGCATTTGTGAGTTTTACCAACGCAACGAGTCCCTTTATGCACCTATCTCAATGCAACTCTATCCATCAACATTTTCACACGGTACAGCTGATGATCAATGGACGAGAAAAGATTTTAGCTACGATACTGACAACCCTAAAGAATTACGGCGTTTAGCATACAATGAACTTAAAAAACATTGTTATCCAGCTATCACTTACGAGGTAGATGGCTTTGTCGATGTTGAGATCGGAGATACAGTTAAAATTCATGATGCTGGTTTCAATCCTTTGCTGGTAGTTCAAGCGCGAGTTACTGAACAGAAAATCAGCTTTTCAAATCCAGCAAGCAACAAAACAATCTTTTCAAACTTTCAATCCTTTGAAAATCAGTTATCGGACGGAATACAAGAGGCTCTTGAGCGCTTATTTGAGCAGTCTAAACCTTACATCATCAAGCTATCGACTAGCAATGGTATCATTTTTAAAAATCAAACTGGAGAAAGTGTTATCACTCCTACACTTTACAAGGGCAGTAAGTTGATAGCTGGAGTTTCATGGAGGTGGTCTCTAAATGGGATTGTAACAACAGGCCAGACCTACACAGCGAGGGGGAGAGATGTTTCTGGCGTAATCACATTGACTGTTGCAGCTTACATAGACAATGAAGAAGTCGCAGTTGACGAAATCTCACTAGTAAATGTATCCGATGGTAAGAATGGCCAAAAGGGCGACAAGGGAGACCCAGGTAGGGATGGGATCGCTGGTAAGAATGGAGTGGGTTTAAAATCTACTGTCATTACTTACGCATCGTCTACATCAGGGGCTAGCGCACCTAGTTCTGGATGGACAAACTCTGTCCCAATTATTCCTGCTGGGCAATATCTCTGGACGAAAACAACCTGGAATTATACAGACAACACCTCTGAAACTGGTTACTCAGTGGCTAGGATTGGTAGAGACGGAAATACTGGTAGGGACGGTGTTGCTGGTAAGGATGGCGTTGGTATCCGTGCAACAACCGTAGTTTATGCTAGCTCCACATCGGGGACTGTTCCACCAACTAGCGGATGGGTATCTCAAATCCCTAGCGTTCCAGCCGGACAATATCTTTGGACTAAAACGACATGGAGCTATACAGATAAAACATCAGAGACAGGTTTTTCTGTTTCAAAAATGGGGGAAACTGGTCAAAAAGGTGTTAAAGGTGACCCTGGACCACAGGGAGCAATAGGTCCTAAAGGAGACCGAGGGGAGA
>ERZ773077.350-NODE-350-length-34757-cov-9.052706_pt1 | contig 34757 bp, 36 predicted proteins | sample MGYA00580612_ERZ773077 | MGnify/ENA primary metagenome ERZ773077 (study PRJEB29015, sample SAMEA2737971) | human oral metagenome | biome: human oral; feature: human-associated habitat; material: dental | place: China | collected 2021 ...
TTCGAACGACTCCTCCTCGGACACCCACCCATTGCTTCCACGACTTGACAGCGCCATCACCAAGTTCAGATTAACCCTCTGATCCTCCATCAGCTCCTGCAAGGCGTTGGGCACCTCAGCCACCAGGCTTCCCGCCCCGGAGACTCCCGTGAATATGGACTGAAAGGCCTCCTCCTTCAGGGCGTTGCCCAACTGCTCCTGCTCCGCACCGACACTCGTCAAAATGCCCTGCACACCTTCGGGGTTGATTTTCCAGGTCGACATCTACACCCTCTCCCTCAACAATCCGTCAACTTCACTGGCGATGCTCTCCGCAAGTCGTCTTCCCACGCCCGTATCCTCAAAGGGCACGAGCATCTCCGTCCACAACCCCACCCCTGGGGGCAGGTCCTCCACAGCAGCCGACGCTTCCTCAACATCGCGCAGCCTCTTGGCCCTACACACCAACAACAGCTTGCTCCCCTCTGCCGACAGGCATGACGTGAATTCCCCGCCGCGCAACTCAACGACCTGACCCTGCATGCCCATCGCACGGTAGGCCCGGTCCAGCACCTCAGGTGTGACCGGCATCTGGCTGAGCAGCACCATCTCCGTCGCCACGTGACTCACCCCCGTCCCAGCAGGCTCACGATGCCATCGAACTCGATGGCCAAAGCAGCCGCCAACCGCTCCTGATCCAGATCGTGGGCGAAACCCAGCAGTTGGTGCCACAGGTCGTCGCGGCCGCTAAACCGCACCAGCAGATTCGGAGCCCGGGACAGCCCCAGCGGCATCACATCATGCGTCTTCGCCAACTCCTCAATCTCGATCTGCAGGTCCCTCACCGCCAACGCCCCGACCAGCACCGCCAACGGCATGTCCGGACGTCGTCTGGCAACCTCCTGGCCCAACGACCCGCGATCCTCAACCACCTCGCAGTACGAGATCATCGCCACATTCACGCGGAATCTGTCGGTCAGGCCCTGCAGCGTATGGGTGATCGCCGGATGCATGGCCAGCGGCGTCTGCGGCGCAAGCCCGACGGGAGAGTCGTACGCACCCACGGGAACCAGTCCGCGCGTGTGCTCCAACAACCCCGTTCGAGTCCTCGACACCGTGATGCTCACCGCCGCGTCCCGGTCACTGCGTGCCAAGTGTCTTTCCGACGCAGGCATCTGATATCGCATCGACATCGTCGCATCACGCCTGGACCAGGGATTGGTCAGCGGCTCCGTCACATCCCAGCGCACCAGGCCACCTCCACCCAGACCAGCCACCATGTGCTCGGCAACACCACCAGCCAGGGTGTTCTCAACCGCCCGCTCCCGGGTGAACACGTCAAAGAAGAACGCGCCCTGAGCCCTCGGATTCAGCTCCCTCAGCGACCACAGCTGCATCCGGTTCTGATCGAAATCCCGCCACAGGCCGGGAAAAGACCGGATGCGATACCCGGATCGGGCGTCATAGACCTCCATACTCCGCGTGTGCACTGCCCAATAGCCACCCGCAAACCGCAGCTCATCAGCAACGAACCAGCTCAGATGAGCCGACTCAGGAGTCAGCAGGATGGGCCTGACGCCATTGGCACGCGCCTCATGGAGGAAAGCCCGTACCGGAGCCGAAAGGGTGACACGCTCACTGGAGCACTGCAGCAGCGAGTAGTCCTCAGTCCACTCATCCGCCAGCGGGGTGAGCTCCACCCTCATCAGGTTGGAATGCTCGACCTGGCCGTCGACAGCGCCCGCATGGCGACATCGTCATTGTCAGCCAAGGACTGACGGATGCCGTTGATCACCTCGCGCACCTGACGTCCAGCCGTATTCCACTGCTGCTCCAACTGCGCATACTGATCCGAGACTCCGTCGGCCTGATACTCCGCCATCGCCTGCTTCACATCGGCGTCACGGCGGTCAAGCGCAGCCTCAAGCTGGCTCGCCACAGCCTCAAAATTCGCCTGGGCAGCCTGCGAGGCCCCGACGCTATAGTCATTGCGATCTATCTGATTCCCGCTCATCACTTCAGCCTTCTGTTGTACGTTTCTACATTTCACGTGCCCGCAACGGGCCATGCGCCAGCGATCAGCTGGGGCCGATGCGCTGCAAGAACCCGACGCTGCTGAAGTCGGAGGCTTTCTCAGCCCGGTCATGGGCGGCCGCGCCCTCATCAGCTGCGGTGACAAATGCCTGGTTCTGCTGCGAGATGGAGCCGACGATCCCGGACAGGGCTCCGTTCAATGCCCCGGCGATCTCGTCGATGCTGTTCTTGTAACGGTCGATGGCCGCGCGGGCGGGCCCGTTGACCTGTCCGCTGAGAGGCTCAGCCGCCTCAAACAGTCGACGAACCAGCACCGTCAGATCCTCGGATTCGCTCTGGCTACGCTGTCCAAGCCTGACCAAGGTCTCCTGTTCCATCGAGAATTTCATCATGATCCCTTCCCAACGAGATTTGAGATTGCTACACGCTACGTTCGCGACCACCCCAGCCGTCAACCCCCATCGCAACAAGCAACCACATCCTGGCCGAAAAGACGACACAAAGACGCATCGTCGCCATCTCATGGTCCCGGCACATCACACAGGTTGAGAGGGGAATGCAGCAGGAAGCGGCAGCTCAGATGGATTCTGGACTCGGATGCAGGGTGACCTCGGTGGCCTTGACGGCCGCCACCAGACGCACCCCCTCAGCAAGGCCAAGCTCCGCCGCCGCAGCCGCCGTGATGTCCGCAGCAAAACGCTGCCCCGCGACCTCCAGGGTCACCCGCTGCCCGAAGCGGCGATCCTCCACACCGACGACACCCACCTCCACCTGATTGCGGGGGCTGCCCTTCGGGGCATGGCGGAACAGGCTCACCGCAGACGGGGCGAAGACCGCGCGCCCCGCCCCGGCAAGCGACTCCCCACCACCGGTGACGGCGATGTGGTCATCAAGCCACAGCCGGTCGCCGTCACCTCGGCCGTGCAGCAGATTCACCCCGACGAAATCCGCGAGAAAGGCAGTGGAGGGTGCCTGGAACAGCTCATCCACCTGGCCGTTGGCAACCACGCGGCCCCGCGCCAACTCCGCTACTCGATCAGCCAACGCCACCACATCCACCAGCTCATGGGTGACGAGCACCGTCGTCTGACCGCGGAGCCGCTCCCGCAGCAGGCGTCGCAGCTCGGGGGTCACGGTGGCGTCCAGCGCACCGAACGGCTCATCCAGCAAGACGATGTCCGGGTCAACGGCCAGCGCCCGCGCCAACGCCACCCGCTGCGCCTGCCCACCCGAGAGCCCACTCGACGGCCGGGCTGCCAGATCGGCGCAGCCCACCGCCTCCAGCTCCTCCATCGCACGACGTCGCGCCTCGGCCTTCGGCACCCCCCTGGACCGGGGGCCGAAAACGACGTTGCCCAGCACATCCAGATGGGGGAACAGCAAAGGTCGCTGCTCCACATAGGAGACCCGGCGACAATACGGCGGAAGATGACGACGCGGCCCCGAGACCTCCTCGCCTCGAACCTTGACTGATCCGGCGGTGGGTCGAAGCGACCCCGCAATCAGGTCCAGGAGCGTCGATTTGCCAGCGCCGTTAGGGCCGATGACAGCCACCGTCTGCCCCTCGAAAACCTCCAACCTCAACCGGATGTCACGGGGAGCCACCTCGGCGTCGATCAACAGCAGCTCAGCCATGCTCCCCCCATGCCCGAAGACGCGACGACAGCAGCACAATCAGCACAGCTATCACAATCAGCACCAGCGAAAGTGCCATCGCGATGTCTGAATCAGACTCCCGCAGCAGATAGATCTCCAAAGGCAGGGTTCGTGTGATGCCCTGCAAAGACCCGGCGAAGGTGAGGGTCGCACCGAACTCGCCGAGTGCTCGGGCGAAGGACAGCGCTACCCCAGAGGCAAGCGCGGGGGCCATCACCGGCAGGGTGATCCTCCAGAACACACGATTCGGCCTGGCCCCCAGATTCGCCGCCACCCGCTCATACCGGCCTTCGGAGGAGCGCAGCGCCCCCTCCAGGGACACCACCAAGAACGGCAGCGACACGAAGGACTGGGCGACGATGACCGCGACGGTGGAGAAGCCGATCTCGATCCCGAAGGCCGACAGCGGAGCCCCCAGCAGTCCCCGACGACCAAAGGTGACCAGCAACGCCAGGCCTGCGACGACAGGCGGAAGCACCATCGGAACAGTCACCAGTGTGCGAACCCCGGACGTCCACCAGCCTCGGCTGCGGGCCAGCACCAGGGAAACGGGAACCCCGATGGCCGTGACCACCAGGGTCGAGATCGAGCAGGTGATGAGGCTGAGTCGGAGAGCATCCTGAGCCCTCTGCGACGCCAGCAGAGCGGGGAGCTCAGCCCAGGAGACCCGGGCGAGCATCCCCAGCAGTGGGCTGGCCAGCAGCAGGATACCCATCCCGAACGGCAGCCACGCCCACCGCGGGAAATGGCTCACTTGGCAGGGCCGAACCCGTACTTCTGCAGCACCGCGGCACCCTCCCCGGTGATCTTCGCGATGAATGCATCAGCACCCTCGGAGTCCTTCGCGCCCTTGGCCTTGGCGATCCAATAGGTGTTGGGGTCTTCCTTGGCGCTGGCAATGTCGAAGGTCTTGACCTTGTCCCCGGCGCTCGTGGCGTCGGTGGCGTAGACCAGTCCGGCATCGGCCTCCCCTGAGGTGACCTTGCCAAGCACGTCGGTGACCTTGGACTCCTCCGAGACGGGCTGCAGGGTCTTGCCCATCTTCTCGGCCAGCTTCGCCGTGGCGGCTCCGCAGGGAACGTCGGCGGCGCAGATCACGAGCCGCTTTCCGTCCAGGGACTCATCGAAGCCAGTGATGCCGCCGGGATTGTCCGCCGGGGTGACGAGAACCAGATAGTTGGTGGCGAACATGACGGGCTCACCGTCAATCAGCCCCGCCTCAACAGCCTTGTCCATGTTCTTCTTGTCAGCTGAGGCGAACACGTCGGCAGGCGCGCCGCCCTTCATCTGGTCGACCAGCCCGGAGGAGCCGTCGAAGGTGTACGTCGCGGGGGCGATCTCAGGGAACACCTTATTTAGCGAGGCCGCCGCGAACACCACCGTCTTCTCGGTCTTGTTCTCGCCCGAGGTGGCGGAGCTGGACGCCGCCGCTGTGGGAGCCGGGCTGCTGGCTGACGGTGTGGCACCCTGATTCTGAGCCGACCCGCAAGCCGAGACCAGCAGGACTGCCGCAAGAACCGCGATGCGTTTCATTTGCCTCTTCCTTCGATAGTGACATTGGTCGCCTTGATGACTGCGGTGGCAACCGAACCTGGCTCAAGGCCAAGCTCCTGCACGGCCTCTGTGGAGATGAGAGAGACGATCCGGTAGCGTCCGCACTGCATCTCCACCTGGCTCATCACCTTGTCGGAGATGACCTTGGTGACCAGACCGGTCAGATGATTGCGGGCGGAGCGACGACCCACCCCCTCATCCATGGCATCAAGCGAATCGTCAGCCAGCTCCACCGCGAACTGCGCCAGCTGAGCGCCGTCGATGGTCTGCCGTCCGGCATCATCCGGCTCAGCCGTCAGCCGACCCGCGTCGATCCAACGCCTCACCGTGTCATCGCTGACACCCAGCAACACCGCCGCAGCGGAAATCCGAATTCTCTCCATGCGGCTGACCATATCATCAGCAAAAGCGGAAATGCGCCATCCGATAGGGTGACGTCATGACCCACGCCACCGTCATCACCTGCTCAGACCGCGCCGCCGAGGACGTGTACGAGGACCGCTCAGGACCCGTTCTCCGAACGGCCCTGGCTGACCTGGGATTCGCAGTGGCCGATCCCGTCATCGTCCCCGACACCCCCAGCCTGATTCGCGACGCCATCCTCACGGCGCAGCGTGACGGGGCGCGCATCATCTTCACCACCGGCGGGACAGGGATCAGCCCCACCGACGTCACCGTCGAGACGGTCCGCGAGCTCATCGCCTACGAGATCCCCGGACCGATGGAGGAGGTGCGCCGCGTCGGCGCGCAGAAGGAGCCACGCGCCCTGCTGTCCCGCGGCATTGCCGGAGTTCTGGAGGGCGACCCACGGGCCGTGATCATCAACGCCCCCGGCTCCCGGGGTGGGGCGCGGGACACCATCGCCGTCGTCGGACCGCTGCTGGAGCACATGGTCGATCAACTCGACGGAGCCGACCACGACCTCTCCCGGCCATCGTCTGGCTAACGCACCCAGTCGCCGGAGCGTCCCCCCGATTTCGCGACGACCCGGGCCCCGGTGATCTCAGCATTCCGATCAACACCCTTGATCATGTCGACAACAGCCAGGGCCGCGACGGTGACCGCGGTCAGGGCCTCCATCTCCACGCCCGTGCGATCCGCAGTGCGGACCGTCGAGGAGATCGCCACGCCGTCTTGCACCACCTCAAGGTCGACGACCACCCCATGCACACCGATCACGTGGGCCAGAGGCAGCAGCTCCGGCACCTTCTTCGCGGCCGCAATGCCGGCGACGCGAGCCACCGCGAGCACGTCACCCTTCGGCACCGTCCCATCACGCAGCGCCGCCACCACCTCCGCAGAACAGCGAACAGCAGCTTCCGCCCTCGCCGAGCGGACAGTCGGCTGCTTGGCCGTCACGTCAACCATGCGGGCCTGCCCGCGTTCATCAAGATGAGTGAACTCCATGGGGTCACACCCTAAAGCAGGTGAGATGATCCCCGGCGGTGACGCCAGCGGCTCCCTCCGGCACGATGGCCAGCCCCTCCGCCAGGGCGAGGCTGGCCACCAAGTGGGAGCCGGAGCCCAGCCGATGCACCGGAAGCGCCCCATCCTCAGTGAAGACAACGGGAATGTACTGCCTGCGCTCCCTCGGTCCCGTCCAGCCCTCAGCAGCCACGGTCTCGAAAAGCTTCGGCGGCACCCGGTAGCCGCCCAGAACGGCGATCACCGGTCGGACGAACACCCAGGCGGAGACGAAAACGCTCACCGGGTTCCCGGGCAGGCCGAGCATCGGAACCCGTCGCCCACCTCGCGCCTTCAGCAGCCCACTGGCCTGGGGTTTCCCAGGCTGCATCGCGACCTTCGCGAACTCAATGTCACCTTCAGTGACCTGCCTGACCACCTCAAAGGCCCCCACGGACACTCCCCCGGTGGTGAGAACCAGATCCGCCTCACCCGCCTCCACGAGGGCATCCGCGAACTCCCCCGGATCGTCGGAGACCATACTGGCGAAGATCACCTCCCCCCCAAACTGCCGGACGAGCCCCGCAAGCAGCAGCGAGTTCGAGTCCGGTATCTGACCGGGGCCGAGGGGAACCCCGGCGGGGACAAGCTCCGATCCCGTCGCCAACACTGCGACCCGAGGACGTCGCACCAGCGGCACCTGCGCGTAGCCGACGGAGGATGCGGCCGAGGCGGCCGCAGGGCTCCATCGCAGACCAGCACGCAGCACGACCTGACCCGGTTGGGTATCCTCCCCACGGTGACGCACATGCCGTCCCGCAGCGACGATCTCAGTGATGCCAACCACGTCAGGAAGCGCACTCGCCCCAGACGGCTGGTCTGTCAGCTCCACAGGGACGACGGTGTCAGCGCCGGGTGGCATGGGCGCACCTGTCATGATGCGGGCAGCCTGCCCCGCCCCAACCACCGGCAGGTCACGTGCCCCGGCGGGAATGTCCCCCACCACCTGGAGAACCACACCTGTCGCCAGGTCGGCGGCTCGCACCGCGAAACCATCCATTGCGGAGTTGTCGAAGGGCGGCACCGGCATCCTGGCGGGCAGATCCTCAGCCAGCGTCCGGCCGTCGCCCTCCCCAATGGGGCAGCTCTCTGCCTCCAGCCGCCCGGCCAGGCCCAGCACCCGGTCCAGATGCTCCTCAACGCTTCTCACCGCACCCTCCTCAATGGAAGACAATCCCACCGCGACCGCAGCGCATCAAGCACCGCCACCCTGCCCACCAACGGCTCCCCGAATCCGGCCAGCAGCTTGATGGCCTCCGTGGCCTGCAGGGTGCCCAGCTGACCCACCATGGCACCCAGCACCCCGATGTCAGTGGCCTTCGGATAGGCCCCGTCGGCAGGCTCCTCGGGAATGAGGTCCCGCAGATAGAGCCGATCCCCGTAACGGTCCGGGACACCGAACACACTGCACTGACCCTGCATCCCGACGGCCGATGCCCACACCAACCGGGCCCCCACCCGCTCGGCGGCATCAGAGATCAGGAACTTCGCCGCGAAGGTATCGGTGCAGTCCATCACGAGGTCGAACTGGGGAAACACCTCGGCTGCGCGTTCCAAGGTCAGATACTCCGGGAACCCCTCGACGATGATCCCGGGGTTGAGGGCCCCCAGCCGCTCAACAGCTGAGGAGGTCTTGGAACGTCCCAGTTCGGTGTGCAGCACCTGACGCTGCATGTTCGTCAACTCGACGACGTCACCGTCGACGACGCTGATCCGCCCCACCCCCGCAGCGGCCAGGTACGGCAGTGCCGCAGAGCCCAGGCCTCCCGCCCCGATCACCAGCACCGACGACGCGAGCAGCCGCTCCTGACCCTCAACGCCGAGGCCGACGACGTCGATGTTGCGGATGTAGCGCTCCCGCTGCTCATCCGTCAGGGGCATTGTGACCACTCGTGGGTGCCATCGGCCAGAAACTGCTTCTTCCAGATCGGCAGCCGCGCCTTGATCTCGTCAATCAGCTCATCCATGCAGGAGATGGCCTCCTTGCGGTGGGAGGCCGAAACCGCCAGGTAAAGGGCCACACCACCGATGCCGAGCCTTCCCACACGATGCTGAACGGCGATGCCGTGCACCCGCCCCTCATACTCGGCGACGATCTCCCGCAACACCCGGTCAGCGGACGGATGTGCCACATACTCAATGCCCGTCACGGCAACCCCGTGATCGTGGTTGCGCACCACACCGGCGAAGCTGACGACGGCCCCTGCGCGCTCATCCTGCACAGAGCGCAGCAGGGCGTCGCCGTCAATGTCCGTGTCAACCACGGATGCCTCACGAATCAATGTGCCATCCTCAGCTCGGCTTCGCCGCGCCCTTGCGCGCGTAACGCCACCAGGTGATCCCGATGCAGGCGATCGCCCACACGACGCCGATGATGTAGAAGAGGGTCGGGGACATCAGGGTCAGGCCCACGCCGAACAGGAACGGCCCGAAGGCCGCGACGGCAGCAGTCCAGCCAATCACGCCACCGGCCTGGCGTCGCTCGAAGATCATAGGCATCTGCTTGAAGGTGGAGGCGTTGCCGATCCCAGAGAACAGGAAGATCGCGAGCATCCCCCACAGAAACTGGGTGAAACCACCCTGCAGGGCCGAGGCACTGGAGGTGTCGGGTGTCAGGGAGGGGATCGTGAGCACGATGGAGATCACCAGGCCCACGCCTGAGATCAGCGTCCAGATCGCCCCACCCATACGGTCGGTCAGCGGCGAGAACAGCACACGGGCCCCTGCGCCCACCAGAGGCCCCAGGAAGACATAGGCCACAGGGTCCGGCAGGGTGTAGCCCTCAATGAGGACCTGCCCGCCGGAGACGATGGCGCTGTTTCCCGAGCCGTAGAGATTGCCCATCAGCAGCCCGAATTGCGCCGAAAGCCCGGAGAAGGTGCCGAAGGTCATGATGTAGAGCAGCGTCATCCACCAGGTGTCCTGGTTCCCGAAGATGTCGAACTGCTGCCGAATGTTGGCCTTCACCGGCACGGAGCGCAGCACGATGTAGGACCAGATGGCGACAGCCAGTGCAATCGGAACATACACCAGCGCCGCATTCTGGTAGTACACCTCCTTCGTTCCGCCACCGGAGGTGGCCACGAGCTGCGCGGAACCGACCATGCCGAAGCCAATCAACCAGGGGGTGAGCAGCTGCACCAGCGAAACCCCGAAGTTGCCGACACCGGCCTGGATACCGAGCGCCGTGCCCTGGGCCTTCCGTGGGAAGAAGAACGAGGTGGACGGCATGAATCCAGAGAAGGCCCCGCCGCCGATACCCGCCAGGAAGGCCAGCAGCATCAGCACCCAGTAGGGCGTCTGGTTGTTCTGGATCGCGAATGCCCAGCCGACCAGCGGAAGCACCAGCGCCACGGTGGTCAGCGTCACCATCTTCCGGGTGCCCATGATGGGCGGCAGCACCATCCAGACCAGACGCAGCAGACCGCCAGAGAGCCCAGGCATCGCGGCCAACCAATAGAGGCCGGAAGTGTCGATGCCGAAACCGAGCGCCGTCAGCTTCGGCACCAGCGCGCTCGGCAGGAACCAGGCGGCGAAGCACAGGGTGAGGCTGACCGTGGTGACGATCAGGGTGTTCCAGGCCAGGCTCTTGTCCCAGGACTTCTCATCTTCCGGGTCCCACTGTTGCAGCCAGTCCCCCTTCACAGCTTGTTGGGCGCTCATCACTCGTCACCTTCCTTGTCGATCTTGTCAGCCAGCTCAGGGGAAGCCTTGTCGAGCATCCGATGGATAGTCAAGTGCATCCACACGAGGCAGATGGCCACCAGCACGAAAACACAGAAGAAGGTGCTGCTGGGAAAGCCGCTCCAGGTCTTGGTGTAGGCGAACAGCGGGGGTAGCACGAAGCCACCAAGGCCACCCAGCATACCGACGAGCCCCCCGACAGAGCCGACGTTGTCAGGGAAGTACTCGGGAATGTGTTTGTAGACCGCGGCCTTGCCGAAGCCCATGGCACAGCCCAGCAGGAAGACCAGGGTCACGAACAACGGTAGGTTCATTGCGTAGTGCCAGTGAGTGGTCTCACTACCGTCGGGATGAACGATGGTCAGAAAGCCGTTGGGCATCATGAGAACACCGCTGCTCAGCAGCATCAGGCCGAATGTCCAGTACATAACTCGCCGGGCACCCCAACGGTCGCTCAGCCAGCCGCCCAGGGGCCGCAGCAGGGAGGCAGGGAAGATGAAGGTGGCGGTCAGTAGGCCTGCCATGTACAGATCGACGTGAAAGTTGTCGACGTAATACTTCGGCAGCCAGGCCGACAACGCGACGTAGGCTCCGAACACCGCCACATAATAGAGGCTGAATCGCCACACCCGGATGTGGCGCAGCGGCTGCAGCATCTCGCGAATCGATTTGGCTGTTCCTGGCGCCCGATCTGCCCTGGGCACCACCAGCCATGTCACCAGTCCAATCAGGATCAGAAGACCGGCATAGATGACCGGAACCAGACGCCATCCCCCCTGGATGCCCAGGGCATAGGTGCTGCCAGCCGTGGCGGCAATCAGTGGGGGCCCGATGAACTTCGTGACAGATGCGCCGACGTTGCCCGCCCCGAACAGGCCCAGCGCGAAGCCCTGCCGATTCTTGCTGAACCAGGCCGCATTCCACGCGGTGCCCACCGAGAACAGGTTTCCGGCGAAACCGACGAGGAAGGACAGCACCAGCAGCATCGCGTAGTTGTTCGCCAGCGACACCAGATACGCGGGAATGGCGGTGGCGAACAACAGGAACAAAGTCACGCGACGTCCGCCAATGCGGTCAGTGATGATGCCCGCGGGGAGCCGCCACATCGAACCGTTGAGAACCGCCACCGCGGAGATCCAGGACAGCTGCTCGTCACTGATGCCCAGTTCTTGCTGGATCGGGATTCCGAGGATGCCGAACATCAGCCACACCGCGAACATCAGGGTGAAGGCGATGGTGGACAAGGTCATCACCCGACCGGCACCCTCACCGGTCTCATGGATGGGCTCGACCTCGATCAGGTGCTTGCTCAATTTTCAGCTCTTTCTCTACACGGTGGCAGAGACGGGCCAGCAGTCAGCGGCGGCGACTGCTCTGGTTGTCTCTAGTGCCGACGGGGTCCCACCCCCGTCCCTTGACAGTAGCGGATGGGCGGTCTTTCGGGCTATGGGAACGATAAACGATGTATGGCCGGAACAGGTAATGCAGCGGCATGGAGAAGGCGTGTATCAGCCGCGTGAACGGGATCGCTGCAATCAGCACGAGAGCGAGGACGATGTGCGTCTGGAACTGCCAGGTGGAGGCCTTCATGGCAGTCAGGTCAGGCTGGAAGACGAACAGAGAGCGGAACCATACCGACACGGTCTCACGGTAGTTGTGGTGATGCCCATCGGGAGTGTGGTCACCAGTCAGGGTCGCCACCATCCCGAGCCCAATGACCGTGGCTAGGCCGATGTACATGATCTTGTCATTGAGGGTGGTGGCTCGGGTGATCGCCTTGTTGGAGAAACGCCGCCACAGCAGCAGCAGCAGCCCGACGACCAGACCGATGCCCGCCATGCCGCCGCCGAACAGCGCACCCATGTGGTACATCTCCTGGTTGATCCCCACCCAGTCGGTCAGCGCCTTGGGCACCATCAGCCCGACAACATGCCCCATGAACACCGCGAGCATCGCGAAGTGGAACAGCGGAGAGGCGATCTTCAGCATCTTCGACTCATAGAGCTGGGACGAGCGTGTGGTCCAGCCGAACTGGTCGTACTTCGCCCGCCAGATCGTGCCGCCGATCAGCACAGCCGCCGTGAGATACGGCAGAACCCCCCACAGGAAGATGTCCAGCCCCGTGATCGGGCTTTCAGTATTCAGCAGAACGTGCATCTCAGTGTCCTATGAGCTGGGGGTATGGGAGCAGGTCGGCCCCAAGGCCGACGGTCTCGGTCGGCGGGCCCTGGATGAGCTTGGCCACCTCGGATCGGGTCTGGGGCGATGGACCGCCGAGCATCAGGCAGACGGCCTCCACTACCCCGACCTGTGGCAGATTGTCCTCCCTCAGGCCGATGCGCAGCAGCTCCAAGGACGCCCTGTAGTCGTTCAGCAGACCAATCCCGGCCTCGGGATTCCCATTCGCGGCGAACTCCAGAACCATCGGCAGGTAATCGGGCAGCTCCCCGTCCAGGTTCACCAGCAGCCCGGAGTCCCGGTACACCTGTTTGAAGCGCAGCAGGGACTCGCCGCGTCGCCTCGTGTCCCCGTCAGTCCAGTAGGTCAGGTGCAGGGCATGCCGTCGCGACAGGTCGAACTCCTGCACATGCCAGGCCTGCACGTCGAGTAGCGGCTGTGCACGCAGATGGGCGATGGTCGGGGCGAAGAGCTCTGAGACCTCCGTTCCCGCCAACGCCTCCTCAATCAGGTCGAGCTGCCCGAGCAGTTCCTCGTCGGGATAGCTCAACAGCAGCGCCGCCGCGCTGAACACCAGCCTGGGGTCCATGTGCCCTACTCTCCCCGCCGAGCCTTTGCCGAGGCATAGCTCTCAATGGTCACGGGAACCACGTTGCCCATGGCGCTGGCGTACGGCCCGCCGCCCCCTGCGCCGGGACCACCCTCGTAGTCCAGGGCGCAGACCATCTCCTCCAGGTTGTGGGCCCTCTCGTAGTGGGCCTGCGGGATCACGTAGCGCTCGTCGTACTTGGCGATGGCCAGCAGCCGGTACATCTGTTCCATGGCCTCGGGCGTCATCCCGACGGCATGCGCCAGCTCCGGCTGCCGTTCCCGGTTGAGGGTGATGTCACGCATGTAGGAACGCATCGCCGCCAGGCGTTGCAGCACAAGTGTCACGACCTCGGTGTCCCCAGCCGTAAACAGCTCCGCCAGATACTCCACTGGGATCCGCAAGGCGTCGATGGCGCCGAACAGATTGCCTCCGGCCTCGGAGTCATGCCCCTGCGACTTCAGCAGATCGACGACGGGCGACAGCGGCGGCACGTACCAGACCATGGGCATGGTGCGATACTCCGGATGCAGCGGCAGCGCCACCTTGAAGTGCTTGATGAGGGCGTAGACGGGAGACCGCTGCGCCGCCAGAATCCAGTCGGCGGGGATGCCGTTCTCACGGGCATCGGCGATCACCTCCGGATCGTTCGGGTCAAGCATCAGATCCAGCTGAGCCTCGTAGAGGTCCTGGTCATCGGCCAGGGCTGCCTTCGTCACCTGGTCAGGGTCGTAGAGGATGATGCCGATGTAGCGGAGCCGACCCACGCAGGTCTCCGAGCACACCGTCGGCATGCCCGCCTCAATCCTCGGGTAGCAGAACGTGCACTTCTCCGCCTTGCCCGTGCGATGGTTGAAGTAGATCTTCTTGTAGGGGCAGCCGGTGATGCACTGCCGCCACCCCCGGCACTTGTCCTGGTCAACCAGCACGATGCCGTCCTCGGCGCGCTTGTAGATCGCACCCGAGGGGCAGGAGGCCATGCACGACGGGTTGAGGCAGTGCTCGCAGATCCGAGGCACGTAGAACATGAAGGTCTTTTCGTACTCGAACTTGATCTGCAGGTTGGCCTCTTCCCGCAGCTTCTTCACGATGGGGTCATCAGGCCCCGTCTCGTGAATGCCGCCGAGCGAGTCGTCCCAGTTCGGCGACATCTTGATGGCCATGTCCTTGCCGGTCACCAGGGACTTCGGGCGCGCCACCGGGTAGTCGTCGCCAAGGGGCGCCGCAGTGAGGTTCTCGTAGTCGTAGGTCCAGGGCTCGTAGTAGTCGCCGATCTCCGGCTGCACCGGAGATGCGAAGATGCTGAGCAGCTTCTTGAACCGGCCTCCGGAGCGGAGCTTCAGCCGACCGGACTTGGTGCGAACCCAGCCGCCCTGCCACTTCTTCTGGTCCTCATAGGTTCGCGGATACCCCTGCCCGGGGCGGGTCTCCACGTTGTTGAACCAGATGTATTCGGAGCCGGCACGGTTGGTCCAGGCCTGCTTGCAGGTGACTGAGCAGGTGTGGCAGCCGATGCACTTGTCCAGGTTCATGACCATGGCCACGTGGGCCATGACGCGACGTCGCTTGGGCATCAGTAGGTCACCTCCTGGGAGCGGCGACGCACCGTCGAGACAATGTCCCGCTGGACGCCGCTTGGCCCCAAATAGTTGAATGCGTAGGCCAGGTGGGCGTAGCCGCCGATCAGGTGGGTGGCCTTGAGAAGGATGCGGGTCACCGAGTTGTGAATGCCGCCGCGGCGACCTGTGGCCTGCGACTTCGGGGTGTCGACGACACGCTCCTGGGCATGCTGCACGTAGGAGACCCCTGGCGGCAGCTTCGGCGAGACAATGGCACGGGCCACAAACACGCCGTTGGCATTGGTCAGCTCAACCCAGTCGTTGTCGGCGACGCCGATGGCAGCGGCGTCCTCCACGCTGAGCCAGGCCTGGGAGCCGCCACGCCCCAGCGTCAGCATGTAGGGGTTGTCCTGGTACTGCGAGTGGATGGCCCACTTGTTGTGCACCGTCAGGTACCGCACCGTGACGGCCCGCTCCCCCGCGCCCCCGAGGGCGGGTTCGCCGTAATCGCGCACCATGTCCAGAGGCGGCCGGAAGATCGGCAGGTTCTCACCCGCGTCGGTCATCCAGTCGTGGTCCAGGAAGAAGTGCATCCGCCCGGAGAGAGTGTGCCAGGGCTTGAGGCGCTCGGTGTTGATGGTGAACGCGGCATACCTCCTGCCGCCCGTCTCCGACCCCGACCACTCCGGCGACGTCATGACCGGCTGTGGGGACTGCTGCGTCTGAATGTAGCTGACGCGCTTCTCCTCAGCACCGGCCGCGTAGTCCACGAGATCACGGCCGGTCTTCTTCTCCAGGCTCTTGAATCCCTGCACCGCCAGCTCACCGTTGGTGGTGCCGGAGAACGTGAGGATAGCTTCCGCCAGCCGCGCGTCGGTGTCGATGGCCGGACGCCCCTCGGCGGGGCCGGAGGGGAACACGCCGTGCATCTGGGCCAGGCGCTTGACCTCATGGCTCACGTCATAGGTGATGTTCTTCGTCGTGAAGCCCAGCTTCTCCGCCAGGGGGCCGACAGTCAGCAGTTTGTCCGCGATGGCGGTGTAGTCGCGTTCCACCACTGCCAGCACCGGCAGATTCCTGCCTGGCACGGCAGGAAGGTCGGTGCCTCGCCAGTCGGGGACGGTGCCGCCGGGCTGAGCTATCTGGCCTGGGGTGTCGTGCTGCATGGGCACAGCGACCAAGTCTTTGCGGGTATCGAGACGCCCCTTGGCCAGTTCCCCGATCTTGCGGGACAGGTCGGTGAACATCCGGAAGTCCGTGCGCGCCTCCCAGGGCGGCGTGATCGCCGGGGTGAAGGCATGGACGAACGGGTGCATGTCGGTGGAGCTCAGATCGTACTTCTCATACCAGGTTGCCGCCGGCAGGACGATGTCGCTGAGCAGCGTGGAGGACGTCATGCGGAAGTCCGAGGTGATGAGCAGGTCGAGCTTCCCCTCGGGGGCCTCGTCGTGCCACTTGACCACCTTGGGCCGCTGGTCGGCTCCATGCCCGTTCTCCATCACATTGTTGTGGGTGCCCAGAAGGTATTTGCTGAAGTACTCAGCGCCCTTCGCCGAGGAGCCGAACAGGTTGGAGCGCCACAGGATCATGGTGCGCGGCCAGTTCTCGGGGGCGTCGATGTCCTCCAGCGCGCTCTTCAGCTCCCCCGACTTCAGCTTCGCCGCGACGTACTCCTGCGGCGACTCGTACTCGCCGCGGTCGACAGCCGCCAACGCCTCGTCTGCCAAGTCGAGGGGGTTCCTGTCGAACGACGGATAGAACGGCATCCAGCCGAGACGCTGAGACAATGCGATGGAATCGGCGGCATGCATGCCGTCGAGTTTGCCCGTTGACAGCGGAGAGGTGATGCGGTCCGCGGAGTAGCCGTCAGTGCGCCACTGGTCAGTGTGCATATACCAGTAGGCGGTGCCGATCATGGTGCGTGGCGGACGAGTCCAGTCCATGGCGTTGGCGGTGTTGAACCACCCCGTCATGGGACGGCATTTCTCCTGCCCCACGTAATGGGCCCAGCCACCACCGTTGCGCCCAATGCAGCCGCACATCATCAGCAGCGCCATGATCGAGCGGTAGGTGACATCGGCATGGAACCAGTGGCAGATGCCGGCACCGATGATGATCATGGTGCGGCCCTGCGACTCCTCAGCGTTGCTGGCGAACTCGCGGGCAGCTCGCACACACGCCTCCGCCGGAACGGAGCTGATGGTCTCCTGCCATGCAGGGGTGTAAGGGGTCTGCGCGTCGTCGTATCCAGTGGGCCACTGACCCGGCAGCCCTTCACGCTGCACCCCGTACTGCGCCAGCATGAGGTCGAAGACGGTGGTCACGAGCTTGCCCTCGACGATGCGTGCGGGAACGCCGCGCCGGATGATGCTGCCCTGGCCGCGTGGGTCTTCAAAGCACGGGAGGGCGACCTCGACGGCGCGGGAGCCCACCTGGTTGTGCAGCGTCAGGAGCGGCTTGATGTTCCCCAGGTCGAGATTCCACTTGCCCTCGCCATCAGCGGAGTACCGGAACCCCATGGAGCCGTTCGGCACAGCCGGAGACCAGGTGTTCTGATCCCACATCACCGTCTTGAACTGCGCATCGGACTCGTTGCGGTGCGCGAGCAGATCAGCGGCAGTCAGGAACTTCGAGGCCGTCAGCCCATGCCCGTCCGGATGCTCCTCCAGGGTGACGAGCATGGTCAGGTCGGTGTACTGCTTGGCGTACTGGTCGAAGTACTCCACCTTCCGGTCGACGAAGTTCTCCTTGAGGATCACATGCCCCATCGCCATCGCGAGGGCAGCGTCGGTTCCGGGCTGCGCGGGCAGCCACTCGTCGGCGAACTTCACGTTGTCGGCATAGTCAGGGCTGACGACAACCACCTTCGTTCCGCGGTAGCGCACCTCCGCCATCCAGTGGGCGTCGGGCGTGCGGGTTATCGGCACGTTCGATCCCCACATCATGAGATAGGTGGCGTCCCACCAGTCACCGGACTCGCACACATCCGTCTGGTCGCCGAAGACCTGGGGACTGGCGACGGGCAGGTCCGCATACCAGTCGTAGAAGCTGGTCATGGCTCCGCCAAGGAGATGGGTGAAACGGGTGCCGATGGCATGGGAGACCATGCTCATCGCCGGGATCGGCGAGAAGGACACACACCGGTCCGGTCCGTAGTGCTTGATGGTGTTGACGTAGCTGGCGGCGGCGATCTCCAGCGCCTCCTCCCAGGAGATGCGCACCAGGCCTCCCTTGCCGCGCGCCTGCTGGTACCTGCGACGCTTCACCGGATCGTTGGCCACCTCACGGAACGCCTCGACGGGATCCCCGAGACGGGCCTTGGCCTCGCGGTACATCTCAATGAGCACCCCACGCGCATAGGGATAGCGCACCCGGGTGGGCGAATAGGTGTACCAGGAGAACGAGGCGCCGCGGGGGCAGCCGCGGGGCTCGTAGTCCGGCCGGTCAGGACCGGGAGAGGGGTAGTCGGTCTGCTGCGACTCCCACGTGATGAGCCCGTCCTTGACGTACACCTTCCACGAGCACGACCCGGTGCAGTTCACACCATGGGTGGAACGGACCACCTTGTCGTAGCTCCAACGCTGCCGATAGAACACGTCACCGGCGCGGTCCCCCTCACGGAAGACCGCTCGTCCGTCCTCGGTCCCGTCCCACTTCGTGAAGAATTTTCCGACCTTCAACAAGGCGTCGGAAGCGGGGCCGTCGAGGCGCGCGGATTCAGTGCTCATGGGCATAGCTTGGCACGACTTGACCACAATTTCACACACCCTTCAGAGATTCCTCATCCACGGAGTCAACCCGGATGCCAAACCCGCACTCGCGGGCAATTTTTGGGGTATCGAGGTCGATCATCACCGAATTTGAAACCTCTAACCTTGCTAAATTCAGGTCGCCCAGGACCCTTCGTATGGATTTATCACGACAATTCCTCTGCCCCTGCAGAGTGCGCCTCAAAGCTGGAAGGCGATACCTGGCCGCGAGATATTGCGGCCACCCCTCACTGTCCATCAGGACGACGCCGTCGGGACCCAGCTCAGCCGCCAGGAGCAGCCCCACCACCTCGTCGGCAAAGGCTAGGTCCCCGGCTAGCAGCAGCACCTCGGCCTCTCCACCCTCCGGCGGGGCAGGAGGCAGCTCGGCGACGGCGGCGGCCAGTCCCGCCGCAGGGCCACCGAACGGTGGGTCCTCCACCGCGAAAGCGACCCTGGGGTCGTCGAACCCCAGCCGGTGCGGCGAGGCCACCACCACCAGCCCACAACAGCCGAGGGCAGCCTCGACAACCTGCTGCAGCAGCGTCTGGCCGTCGCGGCGCAGCTCAAGCTTGTCGGTGCCCATCCGCGACGATCGGCCACCTCCCAGAACGATTCCGTAGCGCATGTCATCCACCGGCGAAGGGGGGTAGGACATCAAGCTGACCGACGCCTAAGGCGCTGACTGCGCGATCGCGCACACAGGCGCCGTCCGCCAGAAGGGAGCTTGCCTCCAGCACCTCAGCCAGGTGCCGATTGCCCCGCCCAAGGCGCGCGACGACATCAGCCACGGTGAGTCCCTGGGCATCGACGGTGATCTCGTCGACTCCAGCGGCCTCAGCGGCACCTGCGAAGAACCGGACTCTCATGCATTCTCCTCCTCTAGCCGCCGATGGCGCTCATGGTTCTGGATGGCGGGATGAAGCCGGCCTCGTCGATGCCATGCGCCCGTGGCTTGGCGGCATGCGCTCCAGCCCAGGCGGCGACGATGTCATCGTCGCCGCCTCCTGAACGCAGGATCGAACGCAGATCCGTCTCCGTCTGGGCGAAGAGACAGGTCCTCACCTGCCCATCCGAGGTGATCCGCGTGCGGTCACAGGCACCGCAGAACGGACTCGACACCGACGCGATCACTCCCAGCCGCCCACCCGGCTGCTCGGCATCCGCGGCAACATGCCACATCTCGGCCGGGGCAGTGCCGCGTGGCTCCTCCGCAGGCTCCAGGACGAATCGCCGCCCCAGCTCCTGGAGGATCTCCCCGGCGGTGACCATCTGGTCACGCCGCCAGCCGTGCTTGGGGCCGATCGGCATCTGCTCGATGAAACGCAGCTCGTAGCCCCTCGTGAGGCTGAACATGGCCAGGGGAACGATGTCGGTCTCATTGATGCCGCGCATGATGACCGAGTTCACTTTCAGCGGCCGCAGGCCCACGCGGTCAACCGCCTCGATGCTGCGCAGCAGGTCATGCAGCCGGTCGCGTCTGGTGAGCTGCGCGTAACGCACGGGATCCAGCGAGTCGACGGAGATGTTGACCCGGTCGAGCCCGGCTCGCGCAAGCCTGTCGATGCGTTTGTCGAGGCCGAGACCATTGGTGGTCAGGGACAGCTCAGGTTTCCCAGCCGGGCCAGGCAGCTCGCTGACGGCGGCGATGATACGTTCCAGCCCGGGTCGCAGCAGAGGCTCCCCGCCGGTGAAGCGGATCCGCTCCACCCCGAGCCGCGTCACAGCGACCCTGATCAGCCGGATCGTCTCCTCATCGCTGAGAGTCTCCTCCTTGGGCAGCCACTGCATGCCCTCGGCCGGCATGCAGTAGGTGCAGCGCAGATTGCAGCGGTCGGTGAGAGACACCCTGAGGTCGCGTGCAACGCGACCATAGGCGTCAATCAATTTCACCGATTCCATGACAGAAATTCTACAATCCGGGATTATTGTCAACTGCGTTCACAAGTCAGGCAGACGAAGAGTTGGAGCCGATTGTCCGACACCTGGGATCAGGCGCGGGCGGCGCGTTCCTGCAGCACCGCGGCGAACTCACGGACGATCAAATCGATCTCCTCCTCCGTGACCACCAGGGGCGGCGCGAAGCGGATGGTCTGCCCGTGGGTGTCCTTGACGAGAATGCCCCGGCCCAGCAGATCCATGCACACATCCTTGGCGGTGCCGAGCGCCGGGTCGATGTCGACTCCCGCCCACAGGCCTGCTCCGCGCACCGCCGTCGCCCCATGCCCGACGGTGGTCGCGAGCCCGGTGTGCAGCCGCTCCCCCAGCTCGGTGGAGCGTCGCTGGTACTCGCCGGTGGCCAGGGCATCGCACACGGCCGCCCCGATGGCGCAGGCCAGCGGATTGCCGCCGAAGGTTGAGCCATGCTGGCCGGGCTGCAGCAGTCCAAGCACCTCACGGTCGGCGATGACGGCCGACAACGGCACGATGCCCGCCCCGAGGGCCTTGCCGACGGTGATGATGTCGGGGTCGACGCCCTCGGCCTGGAAGCGGAAGGTGGTGCCGGTGCGGCCCATGCCAGTCTGCACCTCGTCGCAGATCATGAGCACGTTGTTCTCCCGGGTGATCTCCCTCACCTGGCGCAGGTAGCCCTCCGGCGGCACGATGATGCCGGCCTCACCCTGAATGGGTTCGAGAAGCACCGCCACCGTCTCCGGGGTGATGGCCTTGCGCAGGGCCTCGGCGTCGCCGAAGTCCACCAGCGTGAACCCTGGCGTGTAGGGGCCGTAGTCGGCGCGGGCGGTCTCGTCGTCGCTGAAGCTGATGATGGTGGTGGTGCGGCCGTGGAAGTTACCATGCATGGCAATGATCTCACCGCGCTCCTGCGGCAGCCCCTTGACCTGATGCCCCCACTTCCGGGCCACCTTGATGGCGGTCTCCACTGCCTCGGCCCCGGTGTTCATGGGCAGCACCAAGTCCTTGCCTGCCAGCTTCGCCAGCTTCTGGGCAAATGGGCCGAGCCCATCGGAGTGGGCGGCACGACTGGTCAGGGTGAGTCGGTCCAGCTGCCGTTTGGCGACGTCGATGAACGTCTTGTTGCCGTGCCCGAAGTTGAGGGCCGAGTAGGCAGCCAGGCAGTCCAGGTAGCGACGGCCGTCGATGTCAGTCAGCCATGCCCCCGAAGCCTCGGTGACGACGACGGGCAGCGGCGAGTAGTTGTGGGCCGTGTAGGTGTCGACGAGTTCAATTGCAGCGCGCGTGTTCTCGCTCATGGCGTGCTGTGTCATCATGTTGCCTTTCCAAGATCGGCGTCGAGCCACCGACCACAAGACGGCACTCAACGCGCGCCACTGCGGGATTCTTCCAAAAGAGAAATGCTACCACGCACCGCTGCGCTCAGCGACGGGTGAAGACGGGGATCAGGCCGTTGAAGGTCAGCTGCGCCCCCAGCCCATGGGCGACGATGACGCCGATGCCGGCAAGGATGCCCAGGAGGACCACCGCGAAGCACAGTCCTGCGATGACTCTGCCCGCCGGGCTCGGACGTCGTCGGCCTCCGGGGTCCGGGTCCGAGGCTCCCATCGACAGCGCCCGGATGCCGAGGGCGAAGAGGGCGGGCAGGCCCGCACCGAGGACCAGGCCGACGAGCAGGACATGCCAGGCACCCTCCAGGGCCAGCAGGAAGTTGCTCATTGCTGGCCGCTCTTCTGCCCTGAGACCGCGTATTCGACCGCCGGCGGTGTGCTGTCAGTTCCGGCCGTGGGCACAGCGGAGGCTGCGACCTTCTCCACCCAGTCATCGTTGACGTTCCGGTGGTCGATGGTGGATTTGCGGGAGTGCAGATACATCCATCCGGAGGCCGCCACCAGAATGAGAAACACCACCAGCGATCCCAGGAAACCTCCGATGAGGTGACCCACCAGCCACATGGCAGCCCCGACCAGCGCCGCAGATGGCAGCGTGATGGCCCAGGCCACCAGCATCCGTCCCGCGACCCGCCAGTTCACCTTGGATCCTGCGCGGCCCAGCCCGCTTCCCAGGATCGACCCCGTCGCCACATGCGTGGTCGACAGCGCGAAACCCATGTGGCTGGAGGTCAGGATCACGGCCGCGGATGATGCCTCTGCGGCCAGGCCCTGGGGTGCGCTGACCTCGACGAGTCCCTTGCCCATGGTGCGGATGATGCGCCAGCCTCCCAGGTAGGTGCCGAGAGCGATCGCCAGGGCGCAGGCCACCTTCACCCAGAGCGGCACGGCGTGCAGCTCCGTCCAGCTTCCGGTGGCGATCAGCGCCAGGGTGATGACCCCCATGGTCTTCTGGGCGTCGTTGGTGCCGTGCGCGAGGGAGATCAGCGACGAGGACCCGATCTGCCCCATCCGGAATCTGGCGTCCCGCTGCTTCTCGGGCACTCCCTTGGTGATGGCGAAGATCAGCCACGTGCCGATGCTGGCGACGGCGATGGCGATGATGGGCGACAGCAGCGCAGGCAGGATCACCTTGCCGACCACCCCGTCAAGCTTGGTGCCGTCGCCACTCCATTTGACGCCGTTGACGCCCAGACCCGCTATGGTCGCGCCGATCAGCCCGCCGAACAGGGCGTGGGAGGAGCTCGACGGCAAACCCCACAGCCACGTCAGCAGATTCCACACGATGGCCCCGACCAGCCCAGCCAGGACGATCAGCAGCAGCCCCTCCCCGCCGTCCACCAGCAGCTCGGGTCGGGGCGCGCCGTCGCTGTCCTGCAGATTGACCACGGCATTCGACACCGTCAGCGCCACCTCCACCGAGAGGAAGGCCCCGATCAGGTTCAGGATTGCGGACAATGTCACCGCAGTCTTGGGCTTCAGGGCACCCGTGGCGATGGATGTCGCCATCGCGTTGCCGGTGTCGTGGAAACCGTTGGTGAAGTCGAAGGCCAGAGCCGTCACCACCACCAGCGACAGCACGATCATGAGTTCGAGTGGCACGTTCCTAGTCTGTAGCGTGCCGTTGGGAATCGGGAAATCGGGGTGGGTTATTTCACTGTGAGTGCTCAGCGGACAGGATCGCAACGGCCAGCTGCACCCGGTTGGCGACTTCATACTTGTCAAGCAGCGCGGAGATATGGGTTTTGACCGTCGTGATCCCCACGTACAGCTCAGCGGCGATCTCAGCGTTGCTCAGGCCCTGCACCACCAGGTCAGCGACCTCCCGCTCCCGTTCGGTGATGTCCCTGGGCTTCGGGGTTCGAGAGGGCGCAGCCACCGCGTTGGAGACCAGACGGCGCAGGATGCTGGGGGAAAACCTGGGCTCGTCGTGGGCTGCGGCCAGCACCCCGGCGATGATGTCGCCCGGGGCGGAGTCCTTCAGCAGGAAGCCGGTGGCCCCAGCTCGCAGCGCACCCAGCACCATGTCGTCGGAGTCGAAGGCGGTCAGCACCACGACTCTCACGCCGGGTCGACGCAGCAGTAGCTCGGCCGTGGCAGCGATGCCGTCGAGGCCTGGCATGTGCAGATCCATCAACACCACATCGGGTGCCAGGGCGATGGCGGCATCCACCCCGCTGCGCCCATCGCCACCCTCCCCCAGGATGACGATCTGAGGCGAGCCGCCGAGGATCAGCCGCAGTCCCGAGCGCACCAGGGGGTCGTCATCAACCAGGACCACCTTCACTCTCACGCCCGGTTCCACGGCACCCATGCTTCCACAACGAACTCACCCTCTGCGGCTCCGGCCCGCAGCCATCCCCCTGCGAGTGCTGCACGCTCCCGCATCCCAGCCAGTCCGAGGCCTCTGCCCAGTCCAGGGGCCATGGATCCGGCAGTCGCCGGGGCCGGGTTCCTGATCCGCACGCTCACACCGTCATCGGCGTGGAATCTGATATCGACGGGAGCTCCTGGCGCGTGGCGGCGGGCATTGGTCAGCCCCTCCTCCACCATCCTCAGCACGGCGTGACGGAGGGTTTGGGGAGCTGTGTGGAAGTCCTGCTCCCACTCATATGGGATTGTCATGGCGACGTGCGCTCCGGCGTCGCGTTCCCGATCGATGACGGCCATGACCTCAGCCCATTCAGCACGGGATGTGTCCCGGGTGCCGTCGGCGTGCAGGACTGCGAGGATCTGACGCAGCTCACGGGAGGCGTCGGCGGCCAGCTCACGAATGGTGGAGCAGCTGGCGGCGATGGTCTCACGGTCAAGGTCCGGGCGCGTCTCCAGGGCACCGGCATGCAGGGACAGCAGCGACAGCCGATGGGCGAGAGCGTCATGCATCTCGCGGGAGATCCGCGCGCGTTCCTCCACACGGCCTCGCTCCTCGCGTTCGCGTTTCGCCTGCTCGGTCAATTCCGCACGCTCTCGCAGCGACCGGAGAAGCTCAGCGCGGGCACCGAGCGAATGCCCGATCAGGGCGGGGATCAGGAACACCGTCAGCACAACCAAACTCACCCCAAGAAGTTCAAACTGGGTCATTGATGTGGAGCTGTCCATCCAGATCTGGAGTGCGCCCCCTGCCGCGAAGACGAAGCCGGCCATCAGGAGGGGGCGTCTTTGCCGCCGGGATGCGACCAGCGTGATGGCGACGCAGGCGGCTGGCAACCCCCATGTGCTGATGGCCCCGGCGAGAATGACCGCATGGGTGGCTCCCCCGAGACGCCTCAGCGCGGCTGGCAGGAAGGCCAGGGCGATGCTCCCGAACAGCAGGTCGATGGCGAACTGAGAGACGATCACGTCGTTGAGGACTTCCCCGTCCAGCAGCAGCACCACATGCGCCATGACCAGTGGAAGTCCCAGCAGCCCGCAGGCGAACCATACGACGACACGCTTCCACCGGTCACCCAGAAGCTCGTTGGTCATGGCCGCAGGCTACCCACCAGACAGTCGCCCCTCCCATCGGCCAGTGGGAGGAGACGGCTTCTCGGGTCTCCTCCCACTGGCCGATCATTCGGGCCTGTCGAGCAATGGTCGCAAGGCGTCTCGGAGCCTGAATCTGGGGATATGAACACAGCACCTGCCCTCATCACATCGTCCACCATGGCATCGGATGCCGCAGCACCCGTCCCCTACCATCGCCTGCTGCGGACACTGCCACGCCATCGCTGGTGGAAACCGCTTCTCGCCGCCGGGGTGCTTCTGCTGGCTTCGGGGGTGTTGATGCTGGCCCTCCTCGTCGGGTACGTGATCTTCGATCCAGTGCTGCGGGAAAGTTTCCTGGCCAAGGATTCCCCTGACACCTTCGCGCTCCCGCCCACGTTGGAATTGAGCGGCATCGCGGTTATGACGCTCGCAGTGGCGGCAACGGTGCGGATGGTGTACGGACAGCCTCTGGGGCTCGTCTCATCAGCGACGGGACGCCTGCGGTGGCGGATCATCGCCGACACCCTACCGATCGCTGTGGCGGTGATGACGCCTCCTGTGGTTCTGTCGTTTCTGCTCTCCCCTGGTTTGGACCTGCCCTCTGTGAGCTCGGCGTGGGGAACTCTGTTGCTGCTGTTGATCCTGGCCCCCTTGCAATCGGCTGCCGAGGAGTACGTATTCCGGGGCTTTCTGTTCCAGGCGCTCGGCGCGTGGATTCGTCCAGGCTGGCTCGTGACACTGCTCACCGTCCCGTTGTTCGTGATCGGGCATGACTATGGCATCGAGGGCGGTGTGAGCGTGGCCTGCTTCGCCAGCATCGCGGGATGGCTGGTGTTGCGCACCCGAGGCCTGGAGGCGGCCATCGCACTTCACGCGGTGAACAACGTTGTTGCCTTTATCTCCGATGCACTGGGGCCCGTCGAAGCCACCGGCGATGCCGCCATGGAGTGGTGGCAGGTGGGGTCGTCAGTGCTCATGTGTGTGCTTTATGCCGTCGGTGTGGAGTTCATGGGACGCCGTCATGGCTGGATCAGGCCTGGCCGGCTTCAGACCTGAGGCGGGGTCCGCCATCTCATAGTCCGCAGCCCACTGGGTCAGGTCGGCACGGGCCTGGGACATCATGCAGCGGCCATCGCCCACCGGGGTTCCCTCCCGTCTCCAGCGCAGGGACGCCTCTGCCGTCAGGTGCTCCGGAAGCCGACCTGAGGCGTTGGTCACCCGCCACCACGGGACCCCCGAACCTTCGGCACCCATGATGGAGCCCACCCGTCTGGCAGAGGTTCCCACCAGCTCGGCGATATCGCCGTAGGAGACGACGCGCCCCGCAGGCACGCACTCCACGGCACGCAGCACCCGCTCGATCAGCAGTTCCACGGCATCATCCACTCTCACAGTGTGCCCTGGCCTCGTGTGTCGGAAGTTCGCCGCTGGGAGTCGGCTTGCGGGGTGGCTGCCTCGCGAGGTAGCCGAGCGAAACCGTGCTGGGTGTGCCGTGAGCGAGGCGAACGAAGCGAGGCGCCACATCCGGGAGTGAAGAACACCCGACGAGATGACGGCACACGACACTAGGCTGGCTGTCATGTCTCAGACACACCCCAACCTCATGGCCTCCGACGTCGTCGTGCATCTCCCCGAGGACCCCGCCGCGTTGCTCATCGAACAGGGCAGCCTGCTGGAGGTGGCTGCAGCTCATCCGGCATCATCGCTGTGCTGGGCGTTGCTGGCTGAGGATGCCCTCGCCAGGAACGAGTTGGCGGCGACCCTGGCTGCCTACGCCTATGCGCGGACCGGCTATCATCGCGGCCTCGACCTGCTTCGCCGCAACGGCTGGAAAGGCACGGGTCAGGTGCCGTGGGAGCACGAGCCCAACCGCGGGTTTCTGCGCAGCCTGTGGGCGCTGAGCGTCGCCGCCGGACGGATTGGCGAGACCGATGAGCAGGAGCGCTGCGCCCAGTTCCTCCGTGACTCCTCCGAGACCGCGTATCAGCACCTTGCGGCCATCAGCTCCTGAATCGGCCAAGGAACTCACAATGCGCATTGCCCTGGCTCAGATCCGCTCCACGATCGATCCGCAGGCCAATCTGGCGGTGGTCGCGGACATGGCTCGGCGGGCAGCCCGGGCCGGCGCGGAGGCAGTGGTGTTCCCGGAGGCTGCCATGTGCTCGTTTCTGCGCCCTCCGGCGGAGGTCGCCGAATCGTTTGACGGGCCGTGGGCTTCAGGTGTGCGGGCTCTGGCCCACGAGCTCGGGATCACCATCGTCGCGGGAATGTTCACGACGGCTCCCGGCGGGCTGGTCCACAACACCGTGTTGGCAACGGGTGAGGTGGAGACCCGCTACGACAAGATCCACTTGTTCGATGCGCTGGGGCATCGCGAGTCCGATCACATCGTCCCCGGCCATCAGCTGGTCACGGCTGAGATCGCCGGGGAGCGTTTGGGGCTGTCGATCTGCTACGACATTCGCTTCCCGCAGCAGTTCATCAACCTGGCGCTGGGTGGCGCGAGGGCAACGGTGGTATGCGCTTCCTGGGCGCCCGGCCCGGGAAAGCTCGACCAGTGGCGCACTTTGGCGACGGCACGGGCGATGGATTCGACGTCCTTCGTGATCGCGGTGGACCAGGCCGCCTCGGGCAGCCCCGAAAGCCCCGGCCCCCCAACAGGCGTGGGCCACTCGATGGTGGTCGACCCGACGGGGAGGGTTCTGCTGGAGCTGGGGCCAGAGCCGGAGCTGGCCACCGTCGATGTGGACCTGTCACAGGTGGATGCCACCCGCGAGGCCCTGCCGGTGCTCCGCTCTGGACATCACGTGTCCGAGTGACGAGGCTTTCGGAGGGCCCTCAATGTTCAAGCAAGTTCACAGATACAGATACAGTGATGCGCGCCGCCACCGCCCCACGTCTAGGCGTCTATGAGTGACCAGCCATCCACGTTTCGCTGACCGTAGTCATTGGCTCCAGCGCTCAAGACGCTGCCATCGGCACGCACCCCCAGAGTGTGTTCCGCACCGGCAGCCACCGCAACGACATTCCGCCAATCCCCCACATCGCATTGGCCACAGTCTGAGCGTCCCGCAGCGACCACCGTGCCGTGAGCCGTCAACCCGACGCTGTGGTAGCTCCCCGCGGCAACCGCCACAATGTCAGTCCACCACTCACAGCCCGACCAGAAGGCGGGGTTGCCATTGGCCAGGACTGCTCCACTGCTCATCAGCCCGAGGGTGTGGAGGTACCCCGCGGCCACCGCACACATTCCGGTCCATGATCGGACCTCGCACTGACCTTTAGTGTTGTTCCCGGCCGCACGGACCGTCCCGTCAGCACGCAAAGCCACCGTATGCCAATCACCACAGCTTGCCGAGACGACCTCACGCCACTGCTCGACATCGAGCTGGCCCTCAGAACCACGCCCGACAGCACGAAGAACCCCACTTCTGCTCACCCCAACACTGAATCTCCAACCGGCGGCAACAGCGATGATGTCCTCCCAGGCATCGACATCGCACTGGCCATAGGCGTTCCAGCCCGCAGCCAGCACGGTGCCGTTGCTCCGCAGTCCCAGGGTATGGGACCGACCGGTGTTCTTGGCCACATGGACATTACCGGCTGCCACCAGGCCGCAGCCCTCGGGGCTGAAGCCGTCAAGCAGGTGTTCTTGGCCACATGGACATTACCGGCAGCCACCGCAACGACATCCCGCCAATCCCCGGTACGGCACTCACCAACGGCATGTGACCCAACAGCCACGACAGCTCCATCCGAGCGTCGACCCACCGAATGCCTCTGCCCAGCAGCCAGAAGCGAGTGGCTATTATTCACGACGCCTCCTTGAAAAGGTTGTCTCCACAACCTAGAACACCGCAGGCAGAATCGCCTCAGCTATCCCAACAGCCTCAGCACGTCTTTGACAGAGCGCGCTGCTCGCAGCATGTTCAAACTCATGACCACCGCTGCTCACTATGAGGCTTATTCATGGGTCCACAGCGATGACACGGGCAGCGCCTCCAAGCGATCACCGACTGGCCACCCCTCCCCCACGGTGAGCACGACACCAGCGACGAACTCACCACCCAGCTTGTCCCGCAGCGCCTTGAGATGTTTGAAATGATGACCGGCTGGAGCGACAGCAGACTTCACCTCTACCGCGATCACCCCTTTGGGAGTTTCAATCACAAGGTCCACCTCGGAGCCGTTCCGGTCGCGGTAGTGGAAGACTTCGTAGTGTGTCGCAGACCAGCCGCGCTGACGCAGAAGCTCACAGGCAATGAACCCCTCCAGCAGTGGGCCACGATGCTCGCCGCCTTGAACAGAGTTCAGGTGTCCCGCATCAAGACCGCTCAGTGCTGCCGCCAACCCCGAGTCCGTGAGGTAGCATTTGGGCCGCTGAACCTGACGCTGGCTCAAGTTTCGCGACCAGCTGGGGAGCCGGTGCATCAGAAACAGTCGCTCAAGGAGCTCTAGATGACTGGACACGGCGCTTCGCCCCACGCCCAGTTCCTGAGCCAGCCGATCCAGCACCAGTTCCGCCCCCGGCATCGCAGCCAGTTGGAGGAGCAACCGGCGCAGCAACTCCGGTTGCGCCCGTCCGACATCGGACGCATCCCGCTCCACTAGTCTATTCGCATAGTCGCGCAGCCAGGAGACACGCAGCCTCGGCGACATGGATTGGACTGGTGGGTAGCCCCCTTTGACGACGCGCTCGACTATGTCACTGCGCTCAGCCGACACGACGGGCCGTCGCTGACGCTGCAGCATCCAGGACACCCAATCATCCTGCCGTCCGGCGAGCTCGCCTTGGGTGAACGGCTGCAACCGCGCAGTCATGGCGCGTCCCGCCAAGGAATCCTCTGCCCTAGGGATTCGCAACAAGTTCGCGGAGCCAGTGAGCACGAAGCGGCCGGGCCTCCGATCACGGTCGACCTCGGCTTTGAGCGGCAGGATGAGCTCCGGGCAGCGCTGAATCTCATCAATGACGAGCCTCCCTCTCCCCGCCATTCGCAGGAAACCCACGGGATCCTCACGCACCTGCCATCTCGCCACGTCGTCGTCCATCGACGCATATACAGTGCCGGGCGTTCCGAGCATGGAGGCCAGCGTCGACTTCCCCACCTGACGCGCACCCTCGATCACGACGACAGGCGAGGCTGTCAGAAGCTCTTCCACCCAGGTCGCCAAGTTCCGCTGCAACAGTTGCATGAAGCGAAACTAGCAGTTCACTGCCCCCAGATCAGCAAAACGCTGGACGGTAACCAGCAAAACGCTGAGCGCAAATCAGCAATTCGCTTGCTTCTCAGCGTCGCAGCCCTGCTGCTTCCGCCCCCAGCACGAGCCGAATCCCTCATCCCAGCACTGGAAAAGTGAAGGGCCGCCACCCACGGGTGACGGTCCCTTGGCTCACTTGCCGGCTAGGAGCGCCTCCTCGGCTTCCTTGGTCCACAGGCCGTCCTTCAGCCTGGTCGCGACATGCGGGAGCTTCTCCGGCAGGTCAGCGAGCCGCACCAGGCCAAGGTCATGCAGCGACGGGAAGACCATGATCTTGCCGCCCGAGGTGCGGTTGATCACCGAGTCGATGGCGTCGGCGAAGCCCGCCATGCCGGTGACGGCGTCGAGGGAGATGGTGGTGTCGATGACGCCCGCCTCGATCTTCCTCAGCACCGTGCGCATATCAGAGACATCCGATCCGGAGGTGCCCAGCATGAAGATGCGCCGCTCGATGATGCCCTGCAGGTCGAACTCACCGAAGGTGCCCGCCGGAATCCCCGCGAATGCGTTGACGATGGCCCCCTCGGCGGCCAGGTCGACAGCCTGCGCCACCAGGGCCGGGACCGGGACCATGCAGCTCAGGTGCGTGTAGCCAGGCTCCAGCGGGGTGGTGCCGGTGTTGACGATCGTCAGCTCCACGCCCCTGGCCTCGGCGACCGGGGCGACGACATCACGCAGATGCGCCAGGCGGTCGTCACTGAGGTCGGTCCCGGCGACCGTGATGCCCGACACCCCCGAGGTGACGGCCCGCATGGTGTGCATCTGCCCCATCGGACCGGCCGCGCCGATGATCGCCACCTTGTCGCCGTCGCGCAGCTCGCCGTTGGCAGGAATCCAGGCGTAGCCCTCGGCAGGATCACTGCCGGTGGTGCCGCAGAACCGGATGAAGTCGTAGTGGACCCGTCCGATATCCAAGCTGACCTTGCGACCAATCCGCTCACCGGACAGCACTACGCACAGCACCCCGCGGGTTCCGAGCAGCCCGGCAAGAGCCTCAATCACGCCGGCATCAGACCCGAAGTAGACGATGTCATCGAAGACCTGACCCATCAGCCTGTCGAGCTCCTCCAGCGAGGCCTGGACGATCTCGCCGGGCTGATGCTCAGCGGTCAGAGCCGCGATGCCACCATCGCCGACCACCAGCAGCCGACCGCCGTCGGCGATGTGGTCGCGCTCGACCCAGGCATAGGAGCCTTCGACGGTGGCCCACGGCTCGATCAGCCCGACGGCCGCCGCAGACGGCCCGTCGGTGACATGGATCAGGAACTCCTCGCCCGACGGTGAGACCGCGCAGCGCTCGTCGATCACGACGTACTCCTGCAGAGCCCCCTCGAAGTTGTAGCCGAACGCGCCATTCGACTTCGGGGTGCGCAGATGCTTCCAGTCGGCCTGCACCAGGACGCGATCACCCACCGCGAAGTGCGTGACCTTCTCCCCCACCTTGACGATGCGTCCCACCGGCTCGTGGCCCGGCACCGTCGGCTGCGCACCGGGCCGGTAGCCCGGGATCTCGGTGAGGGCCTCGGGCGCGATCCCCGTGATCACCTCGGCCTTGCGCGGGTGGGTGTCGAAGGCGTGCAGCAGCTTGGTGTCGCTGAAGCAGATGCCGCAGGCCTCCACCTTCAACAGCATCTGATGCGGTCCCACCTCGTCGACGGGCTTGGCGGGGTTGAGCACGAACTCATCGGCCCCGACGATCTGAATGGCGTGCTGGGTGGCGGGAATCTCGCTCATGTTTTCTCCTTGCAGTCTCTGACCGGTCAGGCATTCAGCATGACCTGGCCGCCGGTGACGGGAACGGCCTGGCCGGTCTCGTAGGCCTGTTCAACGATGTAGTAGATGGCGCGCAGCACATCAATGCCTGTGGTGCCGCGCCGCATCGGGACCTTGGCCTCGTAGAACGCCTTGACGTCCTCGACGGTCTTCGCGCCGGGCACCTTGCCGGAGTGGAGGTATTGCACGAACAGCCCCTTGTCGGGATCAGACCACAGCGGTCCGTCATAGAAGTTGCCTGGGCACACGGCGTTGACCTTGATGCCGTGCTCCACCAGTTCCAGCGCAAACGACTGCACCAGCCCGATGCCGCCGAACTTGCTGCCGGCGTAGGCACCGTTCTTGTTGGACCCGACCAGGCCGGACTTGGAGTTGATCTGAATGATGTCGGTGAGCCAGCCGGACGCGGTCTCGCTCTGGCGGGCCAGCAGGCCACCCAGGTGCTTGGTGACTAGGAAAAACGCGACGTAGTTGATGTCGGTCGAGAGCTTGAACGCTGCCAGGTCCTGCTGCAGGACGGAACCGGCCCGCACGATCCCCGCGTTGGAGATCACCAAGTCCAGGCCGCCGGTAACACGCTCCACCTCCGCGGTCATGGCTGCGACGGAGTCCTCATCGCCGACGTTGACGGTGATGGGGTGGGTGCGATCGCGCCCCAGTTCGGCGCACTTGGCTGCGGCGCCGTCGCCGTTGAGATCGGCGATGTAGACGAAACAGCCCTGCTCCACCAGGCCCTTGGCGATCTCCGCGCCAAAGCCCTGGGCGCCACCCGTGACGAGGGCGACGCGGCCGCTGATCTCGCGTTCCCCGCGCGCGGGGGCGGACACCTCGTAGGTCTCCTCCCCCATCCTCACGACCACCGGCAGGGTGACGTCGGCGGGGACGGGGGTGGTCTTATCGAGGACGATGGCGGGATCAGCGTCGCTGGGACGCACCAGGACGGGGCGCCGCAGCGCGGTGAGGAACAGGCCTCGGACCGTGGGTGCATTACTCATGATCAGTCACTTTCTGTTCAGGCCTTGGGTGCAGTGGCGGCGAGTTCCGCGGCATCGGCTCCGTCGGCATAGGCCCGGCCGAGCGGCGCGAAATCGTGGATGCGGGCGGCGAGCTGCTCAGGGGTGGGCCGACCCTCACCAAGCAGGTGCAGCGACGGGTCGACGGAGCTGAGTGCCTCGTGGGCGACGAGCGCCCAGGTGGCCTCGTTGAGTTCAGCGAACTCGGGACGGCGCAGCTCAGGGCAGGTGAACAACTGGCGGGGTTGGTTGATGTCGACGCCGGAGATCTCCAGCATCCCGTGTCTGACGGCCAGCTCGTGGATGCGGCGCAGCTGCTCGGGGGTGTTGCGGGGCGGCATGTATGTGATGGCCCGCAGGCCCCGCTCGGTCATGGCGTCGAACAGCTCACCCAGGAACTCGTCCTCGAACTTCTCGGCCTTCTTGTCTCCCGTCGGTGAGGCCGACACATCCCCCAGGTAGGCGTAGGTGGCGATGGCTCCGACGGAGTCGGCGAAGGCGACGACCTCCTCAGCGGTCGGGCATTCGGTGGTGGGCTGGATGTAGATCCGCTCCAGGTACTCGGACTTCAGCACCCCCAGCAGGTCGTACATCAGGTGCGGGTTGTCCTCATCGGCCAGCACCGCTTCCAGGGCGGGCGGGATGGCAACACCCATCCCCCTCAGGCCTGTGACCAGAGCCTGGCCGCGGCCGAAGCCCTCGATCAGTGCGTCGGCCATCGCCGCCAGCAGGTGGCGCTCTGTGATGCCACCGCCGGTCGCGTACTGGCTGCGCGCCATCATGTCGGATTCAGGGTCGAATGGAGCCAGGCCCAAGCCGGTGAGGATGTCGTTGGCGGACTGCGCCATCGCCAGGGTGCGTTGCAGCCGGGCTTGACGTTTCGGGGCGAGCCATTCAGCGGTGCGCTGCCGGGCGGGGGCTGGCACACCCTGCACGGTCATGTAGGCGATGCCCGCCGAGTCGGGGTTGTTGAGCTTCCGCGTCGCGAACGGACCTCCGGGATCGAAGAACGCCCGGCATTCGAAACCGGTCACGCTGCCCATTCCGAGGATGCGGGTGGCCTCGCTCATCTCGGCGGCCGCGGCGATGGAGTCATGGTCGACGGAGCCGACCACCCGCAGCCCCGCGCGCCGGGCGCCCAGCGCCGCCCCCGTCGGGGTGTAGGGGCTGAAGGAGTAGCAGGTGTGGATGTGGTTGTTGGATTCCACCACCCAGTCGGGGAAGGTCTCCTGTCCGGCGACGACCCGCAACGCCGCCAACCGTTCCTCGGGCGGAACCCCCGGGTCATTGATCTGGTTCATGTGTTTCCTGTTTCCTCTCTTCCCCAGAACTGGTTGAGCCGGTTCTGCTCTTTACAGAACCCGTGGTCAGGTCTGCCTTCCGGCTGCCGGATGGTTTCGACACGGGCCGCTCGTTCCTCACGACCCGGCTCAACCAGCTCTGCCCTTCCCGAAGCCGGTTGAGCCGATCCGCGAGCGCCAGCGAGCAGATCGAGT
>ERZ773077.352-NODE-352-length-34708-cov-8.750209_pt1 | contig 34708 bp, 30 predicted proteins | sample MGYA00580612_ERZ773077 | MGnify/ENA primary metagenome ERZ773077 (study PRJEB29015, sample SAMEA2737971) | human oral metagenome | biome: human oral; feature: human-associated habitat; material: dental | place: China | collected 2021 ...
CTGGGTGGGAACACCTGATATTCAACATGATCTCTCTGTTCTTCTTCCACAAGATCATCATCGAAAGCATGGGAGCAGGGGTATTTATGCTGATCTATTTGGGATCCATTATCTTAGGAAATCTTTTTTGCTTATACATATATAGGCATCAGCCCTATTATTCAGCTATTGGTGCCTCAGGAGGGGTTTCAGGTATCATCTTTGCTGCCATAGCACTTACACCACAACTAAGGGTTAACTTTATGCCTGGTTGGCTCTTTGGGGCTATCTACTTTGGCTATTCTGTATACCAAATGCTCAACCCTCGTCAGGGAGACAATATAGGACATGCTGCTCACTTAGGTGGAGCTATCTTTGGAATCGTTGTTATCGCCTTCTTACAGCCCCTGCTTATAGCTGAGAATGCCCTTTACTTAGGCATCATGGCGCTGCCTTTGGGATATATGGGGTACCGATTGTTACAAAAATAATTTTTTCTATCTTTGCGCCCATTTTAACTCTCTAAACAAATGCTTGACCTCTTTAATACTCAAATAGAGTCCCTTTCCATACATCAGGTAGGGAATATGCAGAAGGGAGAAAACCTTTTTCTCTCACAGCAACCTTATACCCTGAATGACCAAATTACTAGCGTGCTCAAGGAATATTTCCTAAAACCCTTCAGAGAAAAGGAAGAGAACTATATGCGCTTTGTCAATGAAACCTCCTTGGAGTTCAATGAAATGTTTGCCATAGCTTATGAAGTTTTCGCTAATCCCTCTACCATACATACTCATTCACTACGTATTGCCCAGCTATTGTATGAGCAATCCAACCACCCACATATCAAGTCAGGAGAATTATATGTAGCCTATCTCACCCATATCACCCTTGACAATACCAAGGTGGAGGCTATTGGAATCTTTAAGTCCGAGATGAAACAGAATTTTCTCCAATTCGAACAAGGACAAAACCAATTGGATATCCTCTTGGAAGAAGGCGTAAATGTCAACAGATTAGACAAGGGATGCCTTATCTTCAATGTCAATGAAGAAGGTGGATACAAAATACTTTCTGTGGATAGCAATCGCTATGATACCAAGTACTGGACTGAACAGTTTTTGGGGATTGATGTCCTTGCCGATGATGCTTTCTTTACCAAAAAGTACCTCAAAATGTGTCAGGATTTCGCTAAGGAAGTAGTGCTTCCTACCGAGGGAAAACAGGAAGAAATCCTATTCATGAATCGTGCAGTAAACCACTTTGCCAAAAATGACGAGTTTGAGGAAACCCACTTCCTTAATGAGGTATTGGGCGACAAGGTATTCAAAAAGGAATATGCCGCCCATGAGGAGGACGAAGACCAAAGCCCTAAGGAGGGTTATATGGATCTGATTCCTGAATTTCACAACTTCAAAGAAACCAAGGGGAAGAAATACTATATAGAGGACGTTTCTTCCTTCCCCATTGTCAATAAAGCCGTATCGGATATGCGTAAGAAAATCAAAAATATCATAGACCTTGATACCAATGTACAGATCCGTATGGACTTCATCAATCCTGAATCCGCCGAAAAATTTGTAGAAAAAGGTTGGGATGAAGAACGCGGTATGTTCTACTACCTCATTTACTTTAACGAAGAGAAAAAAAGCTAATGAATACACTTTCCAAATGGGCTGAAAAGCTCAATCAACTAGGAGAAAAAAGAACTCCTTGCTTCTTTGTTATTAATTACCAAGGAACCCAAGGGCAAGTATTTCCCCTTTCAGAATTGCCTAAGGACATTCATTTTTCCTTTTCTGAAGAAAAAGCACCTATCTGTGAGCCTATTACAATAGAAAAGTACCCCATCCCTTATAAAACTTTTGAGGAATCCTTTGAAAAAGTATTTTCTCACTTAAAAAAGGGGGATACAGAGCTTATCAATCTTACTTTTGCTACCGAAATAGCACCTATTTCTCTAGAAAAAATATACCAGAATGCCAAAGCCAAATATAAAATTCTTTACAAAGATGAATGGGTATGTTTTTCTCCTGAAATCTTTGTAAAAATAGAGGCTAATAAAATCAAAACCTATCCCATGAAGGGAACTATCAGCGCCACTATGCCCAATGCTGAAGCCCTACTACTAAACAATCCGAAAGAGATAGACGAACATAAGAAAGTAGTCTCACTACTTTCTATGGATTTAGCGCAGGTAGCCACTGATATACATGTAAGTAAGTTCCGTTATGTCGATGTCATAGAAAAGTCCACAGGCAATCTGTTACAAACCAGTTCAGAGATCATAGGAACACTTGAGGACAATTGGCAGGGACACTTAGGAGAAATCTTGGCCAAACTCCTTCCTGCGGGTTCTATCTGTGGGGCACCAAGAGAGAAAACTATGGAAATCATTCAGGAAGCAGAAACTTACCAGAGAGGTTATTATACAGGAATTGCTGGTATCTTCGATGGAGAGTCTCTTGATACTTGTGTGCTTATCCGATTCATTGAACGTATAGGAGAAAAATTCTATTATAAAAGTGGTGCAGGAATCACGGCTCAAAGCAAGCCTGAGAGTGAATACAAGGAAATATTAGAAAAAATATATATTCCTAACTAAGACTATGCAGAAAAATAAGTTTATTGAGACTATAAAGCTATTGGATAGTCATATTTTCCATATAGAATACCACCAAGAACGCTTAGAGAATACTTTTTCACACTTTTTCCCAAGTGAAAAAGTATTTTCTTTAGAAGATATTCTAAACCAACAAGTGCTTCCCGAAAAAGGAAAATACAAAATTCGTTTTGTGTATAGCGCCTGTGACTATACATTAGAAATTCTCCCTTATCAAATAACACCTATTAAGTCAATAAGTTGTATAGATGTAGGAGATTTGGATTATTCCTATAAATTCTCTGATAGAGAACAACTCAACCGTCTCAAGAAAGAAGCGCCTACTGATGAGGTAATCTTTATAAAACAAGGAATGGTTACCGATAGTAGCTATGCCAATCTCGTATTCTATGACGGGGTTAAGTGGTATACCCCTACCTCCTTTCTGCTCAATGGCACTTGTCGGCAACGACTATTGAAAGAGGGGAAAATAGAAGAATGCCCCATATTCCAAAAAGACATACCATCCTTTGGATATATAGGGCTAATCAATGCTATGTTAGATCTAGGTGAACTAACCTTACCACTTAATCACTACACTTCCCCAAGTGAAGCCACTACCAAAAGCAGCTAAGAGAATGATGTCATTTTCCTTGATACGGTCTTGTTCTACGGCTTCAGCCAAAGCTATCGCTATGGAAGCGGCAGTTGTATTACCATATTTCTGGATATTGTTGAACACCTTGGCATCGGGAAGATTGAATTTCTGTTGGATAAACTGGGAGATACGCAAGTTCGCTTGGTGAGGTATGAATAGATTTATATCGCTTTCGGTAAGCTTATTAGCCTTAAGTCCCTCTATAATTACTTCTGAGAAACGCACCACAGCATTCTTAAAGACAAACTGCCCATTCATATAAGGGAAATAAGAAGTGTCCTCTGGGTCATTTTCCTTCAGAAGATCAGTCACCCACTTCTTCCCTACCCCAGGGGTAAGAATAGCCAATTCCTCAGCATGTGCTCCTTCGCTATGTAAGTGAGAGGAGAGTATCCCCTTTCCATTGTCCTCAGAGCGAGAAAGTACGGCTGCTCCTGCTCCATCCCCGAAAAGTACTGCCATATTACGCCCACGAGTGGTAAGGTCTAAGGCTGGAGACTGCATCTCGGAAGCTATCACCAAGACATTCTTATACATCCCTGTCTTGATAAACTGATCGGCTACCGATAGTGCATAGATAAAGCCTGAACATTGGTTACGAATATCCAAAGCGCCTACTGTATGAAGCCCCAATTCCTTTTGAGCTAATACACCACATCCTGGGAAATAATAGTCAGGGCTAAGAGTCGCAAAAATAAGAAAATCGATATTCTCTTTGTTTATTTTGGCTTTCTCTATAGCTATTTGCGCGGCACGTACCCCCATTGAGGTAGTTGTGTCCTTTCCTCGAGTAGCAAAGTGTCGCTGTTGAATCCCTGTTCGCTCTTGTATCCACGCATCAGATGTATCCATGAGCTTAGAGAGATCATCATTGGTTACTATATTCTCTGGCACATAATATCCTGTACCTGTGATAATAGAATTATACATAAGCTATTATATTAAAAAGAAAGCCTTGACACGCAAGGCTTTCCAGTTATAAATTGTAATTTTATTTCAATACTTCTTTCACTTTGTCAGCTGCCTCTTGGAACTGAATAGCAGAATGTACTGCAAGACCAGATTTGTCAATGATTTCTTTGGCAATCTCAGCATTGGTTCCTTGTAGGCGTACAATAATAGGCACCTTAATATCAGCTCCCATATTCTTATAAGCATCTACAATACCCTGAGCTACACGGTCACAACGTACGATACCTCCGAAGATATTCACCAAAATAGCCTTTACATTAGGGTCTTTTAGGATTATACGGAAAGCGGTTTCCACACGTGCTGCATCGGCAGTACCTCCTACATCCAAGAAGTTGGCAGGTTCTCCTCCTGCTTGCTTGATAAGGTCCATAGTAGCCATAGCAAGTCCAGCACCATTAACCATACAACCTACGTTTCCGTCCAAATCCACATAGTTAAGACCTGCAGCCTTAGCCTCTACTTCAATAGGGCGCTCTTCACGTGTATCACGCAACTCAGCATAATCTTTGTGACGGTAGAGCGCATTATCATCAATAGTTACTTTAGCATCTACAGCAAGTATTTTGTTATCAGAAGTCTTTAAGACAGGGTTTATTTCAAAAAGATTTGCATCGGAAGCGATATAAGCCTTGTATAGGGAAGTTACAAACTTCACCATTTCCTTAAAGGCTTCACCTTCCAATCCTAAGTTAAAAGCCACATTTCTTGCTTGGAAAGGAAGCAATCCCAATTCAGGGTCTATCTCCTCAGTGAAGATAAGGTGAGGAGTCTTTTCTGCTACCGTCTCTATATCCATACCTCCTTCAGTAGAATACATAATCATATTCTTTCCTTTGGCACGATTGAGCAATATGGACATATAATATTCCTTAGGTTCGCTCTCACCAGGGTAGAAAACGTCCTCAGCGATAAGTACTTGATGTACTTTCTTACCCTCTTTAGGAGTCTGAGGTGTTACTAGGTTCATGCCAATAATCTGAGAAGAGATTTCTTTAACCTGATCCAAGTTCTTAGCTAGCTTTACACCGCCGCCCTTACCGCGTCCCCCTGCATGGATTTGTGCTTTCACTACATACCATTGGGTACCTGTATCTTGAGTTAGTTTTTCAGCGGCCTTAACGGCCTCCTCAGCCGTAGTGGCTACAACTCCACGTTGTACGCGTACTCCGAAACCTGAGAGGATTTCCTTTCCTTGATATTCGTGTAAATTCATAATATAACTTTATTTGTAGTTGCAAATTTACAAAAAAATAATGATATAACCTATGTTTTTCTCTTATTTTTTTTTACATGAAAAATCCCTTTGAAAAACAGCGCTTATTCTGATAAGGAAAGTTGCTTTAGCAAAGCTGCCACGAGGGGGCGGATTTGATTATAAGTAGTCAGCTCCTGCCCCATATAGATAATTGCCAATGAGAAAGACCTATCCACTGAGGATAATTGGTGCTTTTCCATACGATAACTCTCCCTGATGAGGCGCTTAATACGGTTTCTATCTACCGCTCTCTTAAGTTTCTTCTTAGGGACACTTATAAGCAATTGTGTAGGAGTGATGGATTTATCAGCAGGAAGGTAAAGAAGCTTCAATGGGTATTTTTTGATACTTCTCCCTTCCCTGAAGAGAGCTTGTATTCTATGGTAATTACATAGCTTTTCAGCTTTAGGAAAATCATTCATACTATAAAGTAAAAAGTGATAAAAATAAAAAGGCAAAAGGTAAAAAGTAAAAATACCTTTTACCTATTACCTTTTACTTTTTAACTATCAAGGAATTAAGCGTTTTCCTCTTCTTCCTCTTCTTTACCAGTGAGGAGACGGAAACCTTCTCCATGTATATTCACAATCTCTACATTTTCGTCCTTCTTGAGGTATTTGCGGAGTTTAGCAATATACACGTCCATACTACGGGAAGTGAAGTAGTTGTCATCTTTCCATATTTTGTTAAGAGCAAGCTCACGAGGCATTAGGTCATTCTCATGCAAAGCAAGTAAGCGCAAAAGCTCATTTTCTTTTGGAGAGAGTTTCAAAGGTTCTTCATCCTTATAACGGAGGAAGCGAAGCTTAGAGTTAAGGAAGAAATCTCCTATCTGGAACTCAAACTTCTTACTATCAATTACAGTATCGATAGATTTTCTTTGGAGCATAGCTCGGATTTTCATCAATAGCACCTCTGAATCAAAAGGTTTATTAAGGTAATCATCGGCTCCTGATTTATAACCCTTGATTACATCCTCACGCATAGTTCTTGCTGTAAGGAAAATAATAGGCACCTTTTCATTCTTTTCACGAATTTCTTTAGCAAGGGTAAATCCATCCTTGTATGGCATCATTACGTCCAAAATACACATATCATATGGATCTTTACGAAACTTGTCAAAGCCTTCCATTCCATTCTTAGCCAAGGTAACATCAAAGCCACTCATGGACAAATAGTCTTTCAATACGGTTCCAAAATTTGGATCATCTTCTACTAGAAGAATTTTTTTATTAACTGCTTCCATTATTTCAACATTTAAATTAATACTATTTTTTTACGTTTATATATTAACTGTTTTTCTAACTAAATCTCAAAGATATAAGAGCTTAATGGGATTATCAGATAATCAAAGGCAACTTTATCACAAAAGTACTTCCTTTTCCTTTCTCACTCTCGGCATATACCTCCCCATCATGATATTTTACAATACGTTTTACATAAGCCAACCCCAATCCATGTCCTTTCACATTGTGCAAGTCGCCTGTATGTTCACGATAGAACTTCTCAAAAATCTTCTTCAGTACAGCCTTACTCATCCCTTGTCCTTTGTCCTGAATGCGGATAACCAGCTTATTGTGAGCCACTTCAGTAAATACATCTATATCAGGAGCTTCAGGTGAATACTTGATAGCATTTTCTAAAATATTCACTATCACATTGGTAAAGTGCATTTCATTGGCCAAAATATCAGAGTTCTCAGCATGTAAGTGCTTCTTTATCTTACCTTTGCGATCATCTATTAGAAGTTGCACATGGGCTACGGCATTCTCTATCAACTCATGAGCATCGAGAGGTTCCTTCTCTATCTCTACTTGGTTTTTGTCCAATTTTGAAATCTGCAATACATTCTCCACATGGGCGTGCATACGCTTGTTTTCATCACGTAGCATCTTAAGGTAGAAGGACATTTTCTCAGGATCCGTCATCACCTGTGGATTCTTCATTGCATCGAGAGCCAAGTTGATGGTCGCAATAGGCGTTTTGAACTCATGAGTCATGTTGTTAATGAAATCAGTCTTTATCTCATTAATCTGCTTCTGAGTACGCATCTGGATAAATGTCTTAGCAAAAGCCCAAATTATAATTGCTGTAAAAACAAAAACCCATACAGCCAACATAATTACTGAGGAGAGCAGGTAGCGCTGCCTATCAGGAAAATGTACCCGTAACTCATAATGCGAGTCTCCTGCTTGATTCCTTAGCAAGGCAATGGTATATATGTTCTTCCCTTTGGGGTCAAACTTCTTGGAAACTATTGAGGTCATTTGCTTCCCCTCAGGGAGCGACTTGTCATAAATAGCAAACTCAAAGTCTAAGTTCAAACCTCTGTTTCTAAGCTCTCTTTCCAGAAGAAGGTCCAATTGTGGTCCTGTTATTCTATCCTCTATAGAGAGTTTTGCGGATACTTCTCGGAATAACTCCTCAAACATAGCCTTATCAAAAGAGGTGATGCGCCCTGTTTTTTCCTTAATAGTTGTACTATTGAAACGTTGCCCATCTAATCCTTGACTAGGTCCAAAAGTTCGAGAGGTCTGTTTACTTACATAATTTCGTATCTGAGTAGTATCCCCTTTGGGGAGATTGAATAACTCCGAAGGTACTGTATACCCCTCCTCCAATACTTGATGTTTGTAAGTGAAAGTCTCCTTGGTATTTTTATTCTCTTGTACAAAAACCAAATCACGAATCTGTGAAGATTTCAAAGAACCTAAGCTATCTTTTCCTTTTAGCTCTATAAATCGGGTAATATATTTGTTTATTTCTTTAAGTTCTACCGATTCTGATACCGAATTCAACGCTTGTTGCACTGAATGTGTAAAAGCTTCTTCCTTGTTATCAATAGAACTTTTTACCCAATAAATCTGAATAGATATAAGACCTATAAGCGCTATAGGCATCAATATTAGAGCAATAATATAACTTCTCTTATTCATCAGGCAAAAGTATAATTATTTTTTTGATATATTTAGTTTTTAACAATGTTTAACTTTTTGGTTAATTTTCTGCATTTTCATCTATCATTTCCATTATTTTACAATGGATTGTTTGGATTTTATCTAAATTTCTATCGAAATCTCTATTATCAATGACAAATGTTGATAATTTTATTTTATTTTCATCATTCCATTGATTTTTTATTCTCTTTTCAATAGTTTTTCTATCAATCTTATCACGAAGCATCACTCTTCTGATACGTTCCTCCAAAGGAGCTGTCACAGTAATGATATAATTGCAATCCTTATAGGAACCACTCTCAAAAAGTATTGCTGATTCCTTAATAACATAGGGACTATGTTGGTTTTGCTTCCACTGCAGAAAATCCTCTTGTACATAAGGGTGTATTAGCTGATTCAGTGCTTCAAGTTTTGCCTGATCGGAAAAGACAATTCCTGCTACGAAAGCTGTATTATATTTTCCATCTACAAAGGCTTGCTCTCCAAAAAGAGATTTTATTTCCTTTTGTAAGCTATTTTTTTGAGCGATAAGCTCCTTAGCCTTGGTATCAGCTATATAAATAGGTATAGAAAACTGCGAGGCAAAAAGGTTTGCTATGGTAGTCTTGCCGCTACCTATCCCTCCTGTGAGTCCTACCGTTGTCATCATGGGTGTATTATAAGATATTCTACCATCGTTTCTTCCTTAAGAGCTACCTCTATAGAAAGAGGCTTTTTGTATACCTCAAGGGGGATGGTTCGTTCATTGCGCTTATTATAGTCTGCTACAACTACAATATCGGAGGGTTTAAGATTTCGTATAGTTTCCATATTTCCTGATAAGAGTACGGTGGTTTTATCGGGGAGCAACTGCACCTGAGCCTTAAGAGGCTGATGAAGTAGCTGTATAGGAACTTGCATTTGCTGTTCTGTCACATGAATAACCTGTAATGAATAGCTCACCTTATCGGTGTCATAGTGTATCTTTGAGGTACTTTTCAGAGGAATTTCCCCTGAAAAAGAATTGGTTACATTCTTTTTCCCTGTTAGTTTCAAGTAAAGTCCAGTAAGTGTATCCAAATCCTGTTCCAAACCACTTACCAATACCGAATCTGGGAAGATTTGATAAGTATCTACACGATGATCTTCCTGCAAAGAGAATAAGAACTGTAATTTTACAGGAATTTTTTTCTGTTGGATTTTCTGATAATGAATATGTAGAGTATCAGGATGAATACTCAATAGCTTCATTTCAGGAAAATATTTCTTGTTAATTTGGCTAAGCATGTTTGGGGTAAACATATACTTATCCCTTCCCACTTTCCTAAGTTCACTAACATTGACTGAAATAGCAGGTATGGAAAAGACATACTTAAATAAGGAGAAGCCCTCCCCCTCTAGCTCTATTTTTAGTGAGGTGGGTGTCTGTCCATCAATGAACTTTCGAGAGGGGATTTCCTTATAGCTCACCCCCACTGTATATAACTGGGTAGCTTGCTTAGATAAGTTTCCTACCAGCCACGTAAGGGCTGCCAAGCCTATACAAAAGAGCATTCCTATGGTGTGCTTTGAGAAAAAATTTCCATTTGCTTTCATTGTCGCAAAATTAAGGTTTTATTTTCAAAAACACAAAAAAAATTAAAATTTTTTTCATTTATTTGTCTACAAAAAAACACACTTTGTAAAAGCGTTTTTAACCGCCGTTACAAAGTGTTTTCTAAAGACTAATGACAAGTGACTAATCCTAAAGTAATTTATCCTTTATGGCTAGTCATTAATTATTTTCCTCATTCTCTAAGAATCCTTTATCTATGAGTAGGTTATACCACTGGATAATCTTTTTAATATCACTTGGATACACTCTATCCTCATCATAATTAGGAACTACTGAAAAGAAATAAGCTTCTAACTCTGCATCAGGTGCTTTGTGAGAGATCGTAGTTTTATTATTTTCTTCCTTTTCTTTGATTGCCTTAAATATCTCTTCAAGAGGTTTTTCTCCATCCAAAGTATAAATAGCAATTTCAGATAGCAAGCTTACATTGCTTCTTAGGCCTATACTGATACGCTTTCCATCAAGAAGTGAAAGGGCTAGAAATCCTGTACGTGTGCGGGATTGTAGCTGGTAGAGACCTGGCTTCCCTGAAATAGTCAATATTTGATTTAACTTCATTTATAGTATATTTTTAACGGGTTCTTTTTTTATTGGTTTCAAAAAATCTCATTCTATAACCTACTTTTATCTTACCATTACTTATATTATTAAGCTTGTTCTTAAGTAGTTGTTTTTTGAAAGAAGAAAGATGATCAGTAAATAGTACACCTTCTATATGGTCATACTCATGCTGTATAACACGTGCAGCAAGACCTGAGAAAGTTTCAGTATGTTTTACAAAATGTTCATCTTGGTATTCTATCACAAGAGTAGGCTTACGATAGACATCTTCTGTAACACCTGGAATACTTAAACAACCTTCATTAAAAGCCCAAGGTTCGCCTTCCTCTTGAAGGATTTTAGCATTGATAAAAGTTTTTTTAAAGTTCTTGAGATATTCTCGCTCCGCAGGGGTAAGATCTTCATTCTCGGAGAAACCTTCCGTATCTACCACAAAAAGGCGAATAGCGAGACCTACTTGAGGAGCGGCCAGCCCTACTCCATTGCTATGATACATGGTCTGGAACATATCCTCAATAAGCTTGTCAAGCGCTGGATAATCTTCAGAAATTGTATCACATACTTTTCTAAGGACAGGGTCTCCATAGGCTACAATAGGTAATATCATACGCAAATTTTTAAGGGTGCAAAGATAAATATTTTCTTTGAAATAATTACATTTTTTAGCAAATCATTGCCAAAACTCATCTGGGTATTCCTCCTCTTCAGTATGATGTTCATTACATAGATTTCTTCCTATCTCAGAAAGAACCTCATTGGAGAGATTCTCTTCCATATAGGGAAAGAGTACTCGTTCTTCATAACGAATGTGGGCTGTAAGTAACTCTGCATAGTCTGTAAGGAGTGCTTCTGTAGGAGCTGCAGCACATTGCTCTATCATCTGTCGTATTTGCTCGTGCTCTTTAAGTGCTTGGTCTATAAGTTCATGCTTGATGTAGGGGAAAAGGAATTTTTCTTCTTCCAAGAAATGTGCTTCTTGGTTATGTTGCCAATGGAAAATAATATATGTAGCAATACGTTCAAGAGCTACTCCTTTCTTTAGACCTTGTTTTATTTTCCACGCATGAAGTAAGCCAAAATGATGGTCACGAGAGAGCAATACGATATTTTCATTTCGCTTCATATCTATTCTTTTTGCTAAAAAAGCTGTCCCTTCCTATGAAGAGACAGCTTTCAAAATTTATTAACTAATTAAATCTAATCCCTAGTTTTAGTTATTAGCCTCTACTTTACCTTTGATTCTAAGGGCAATGTTAGGGGTATCTGTAGCATTAGAAGTAACCATGATTGTTTTGGCGATAGCACCTACACGGTTAGTATCATATTTTACTTCAATTTTTCCTGTAGCACCTGGTGCAATAGGATCTTTAGGATAAGAAGGTACTGTACATCCACAGCTTGAACTTGCTCCAGAAATCACTAGTGGAGCCTTACCTGTGTTTTTGAACTCAAATACACGAAGTCCGTCTGCTCCTTGCTTAATTGTTCCATAGTCAATTTCTTCGGTAACAAACTTGATTTCAGCTTTGTTTTGCGCTTGTGCAACAAATCCAAATGTTACAGCAAGTAGAAAAAATAAGATTTTTTTCATTGTTTTAAAAATTTAATTTATAATTACTATTTAGTTTCTTCGCTTTAACTCGGTGCAAAATTACAATACTTTTTTCAAAAACAAATTATATAATGTAATTTTTTTTTTTTAATTTTGTCCCCTAATTAAATTATACGACACTTATACACTAACAAATATCATGCCAAAAATGGAAATCACGACAAAATATTCACCCGAGAACTTTGAAACTAAGTGGTATACTTACTGGATGGAGCACGGATTTTTTAGCTCAACTCCCGATAAACGAGTACCTTACACCATAGTAATCCCTCCTCCTAATGTTACAGGAGTATTGCACATGGGACATATGCTGAACAATACCATACAGGATGTCCTCATTCGCCGTGCACGCCTCAAGGGTTTCAATGCTTGCTGGGTGCCTGGTACCGACCATGCCTCTATCGCTACAGAAGCTAAGGTAGTGGCCAAACTTAAGGAACAAGGTATCCAAAAGAGTGAACTTACACGTGAAGAATTCCTCAAGCATGCTTGGGAATGGACGCACCAATACGGAGGAGTTATCCTAGAACAGCTTAAGAAATTGGGCTGCTCTTGTGATTGGAATCGCACCAAATTCACTATGGATGATGACTTATACCAGTCCGTAATCAAGGTATTTGTAGACCTGTATAACAAAGGTTATATATACCGAGGCTATCGCATGGTCAATTGGGATCCTGAAGCCAAAACAACTCTTTCCGATGAAGAGGTTATTTACAAGGAGCAGAACGGAAAGCTCTATTACCTTATATATAAGGTAGAGGGTTCTGACGAATACCTTACTGTGGCTACTACCCGACCTGAAACCATTTTTGGGGATGTGGCAGTATGTGTGAATCCCAATGATGAGCGATACAAACACTTACATGGCAAAAAAGTAATTGTCCCAGTAGTAGGACGTGCCGTACCTATTATCCAAGACGAATATGTGGATATGGAGTTCGGTACAGGGGCACTGAAAATCACCCCTGCTCATGATATTAATGACTACGAAATAGGACTAAGACACCAATTACCTATCTTAGATACCTTCACCGATGAAGGTAAGCTCAACGAACATGGCAAACACTACAAAGGTAAAGATCGCTTTGTGGTACGCAAAGAAATTATCAAAGAATTGGAAGACAGTCAGCTATTGGCTAAAACAGAGGACTATACCAATAACATAGGTACCTCTGAGCGTACAGGAGCCGTAGTAGAACAACGCCCCTTAGACCAATGGTTCCTCAAAATGGAAGAACTGGTAAAGCCTGCTCTCAAGGCTGTATTGGATTCTGAAGAAATTAAGCTCTACCCTAAGCGTTTTGACAATACTTATCGCCATTGGTTGGAAAACGTACGTGACTGGAATATTTCTCGCCAACTCTGGTGGGGACAACAGATTCCTGCTTACTACTATGGCACTGGAAAAGAAGATTTTGTCGTAGCAGAAACCAAAGAACAAGCCTTGGCCTTAGCCAAAGAGAAAACCCATAATCCTGCTCTCACCTTGGACGATCTACGCCAAGACGAAGATGCGCTGGACACTTGGTTCTCCTCATGGTTATGGCCTATGAGTGTATTCAATGGTATTTTAGACCCTGATAATGAGGATTTCAAATACTACTACCCTACTCAAGATTTGGTTACAGGTCCTGATATTCTCTTCTTCTGGGTAGCTAGAATGATTATTGCAGGCTATGAGTTTGCTGGAGAAAAACCCTTTACCAATGTATATCTCACAGGATTGGTAAGAGACAAGCTCCGCCGCAAGATGTCCAAATCCTTAGGTAACTCCCCCGATGCCCTACAACTAATTAAGGACTTTGGTGCCGATGGGGTACGTGTAGGCTTACTCCTCTCCTCATCTGCGGGGAATGACCTGCTTTTCGATGAAGCCCTATGCCAACAAGGAAGTGGCTTTGCTAACAAATTATGGAATGCTTTCCGTCTTATCAAAGGTTGGCAAACTGCCGATATTGCTCAGCCTGACCATTCTCAAAGAGCTATTACTTGGTTCCGTGCCCGCTTCCAAAAGGTACTAAGCGAGACCGAAGACGACTTTAGCAAGTATCGTATCTCCGATGCGCTGATGAAGATATACAAACTCGTATGGGACGATTTCTGCTCATGGCTCTTGGAGATTATCAAGCCTGCTTATGGAGCACCCATTGATAACCAAACCCTTACAGAAGTAATTGCTCTATTCGAGGATAACTTAAAACTCTTACACCCATTCATGCCTTTTGTTACTGAAGAAATATGGCAACAAATAGATCCAAGAACCCCTCAAGAAGCACTCATAATTGCCTCTTACCCTGAGCAAAAAGCATTCGATGAGGGTATACTAGCTGAGTTTGAATTTGTACAAGAGATTATCTCTGGCATTCGTACCATTCGTAAGGAGAAAAACATTGCTTTCAAAGACGAAATTAGCCTATCGGTAATCAATAATGAGCAAGTTCCTACTCATTGGGATAGCATTATCCAGAAGTTAGGAAATATTCCAGCTATTTCCTATACAGATACGGCAATAGAGGGAGCTGTTTCTTTCCGTGTGAAAGCCAACGAATATTTCATTCCTATTCTGGACAAGATCAATGTAGCTGAAGAGATAAAGAAATTGGAAAAAGAACTAGCCCATGTACAAGGATTTCTAAAATCGGTACGTGCCAAACTTTCCAATGAAAGATTCGTCTCTTCTGCTCCTGCCCAAGTAATAGAAACTGAACGAAAAAAAGAAGCTGACGCTTTGGCTAAGATTGAGACCCTTGAAAAAAGTTTGCAAAACTTAAAATAATAGCGTAAATCGCTAATTACTTTAACAAATAAACAAAAATCTTGTTAAAGTACAGGAAACTGACAAAAAATTCATGGCATTATTTTTGCCGTATGAAGTAAAAATCATAACTTAGCCCCATATAAAAAGGACAACCCTATTTATGAACGATAACTTTTCACCAAGAGTAAAAAATGTAGTCAATACGGGAAAGCTCGAAGCTATCCGTATGAAGCATAGTGTAGTAGGGACAGAGCATTTGCTATTGGGTATCCTTAAAGAAACTGATGGAAGTGCTTTTGAGGTACTCGCTGCCCTACATGCTAATATACCTACCTTGCAGAGAAAAACGGAATCACTTGCCAATTCTATTAACTCATATTCAGATACTTCTGCCACACAGTTGGAAAAGAGTATCCCCCTTACCCTACAGGCAGAAAATGCGATGAAGGCCACTGTCCTTGAACAAAAAAGTTTCAAGAATGACCAAATCAAAACCGCTCATCTGCTCCTGTGTATCCTTAGAAATAACAGTGATCCAACCACAAAGCTCCTTAATCAAGAAAAGATTAATTACGAGAATGTGAGACAACAATTTGAGGTGATAAATAATGAAAAGAAACAAGATGAAAGAACCTTCTTGAGTTCATACGCTTACGAAGATGACGATGAGGAAGAAAAATCTGACATTTTGTCACCTTCTACCCCTCAAAAAAACAACTCAAATCAAAAAACAAACACTCCTGTTTTAGATAATTTTGGGAAGGATTTAACCCTTATGGCACGACAGGGCAAGTTAGACCCTGTGGTAGGTCGCTTCAAGGAAATTGAGCGTGTCTCCCAAATCCTTAGCCGTAGGAAGAAAAACAACCCCTTACTTATCGGAGAGCCTGGGGTAGGGAAAAGTGCTGTAGCTGAAGGGCTTGCTATGCGTATTATTGAGAGAAAAGTATCACGTGCTTTATTCAATAAGCGTGTGGTAACCTTGGATTTAGGTTCACTAGTGGCAGGTACCAAGTACCGTGGACAGTTCGAGGAGCGTATGAAGGCGATCATGAACGAACTAGAACAGAACAAGGATGTTATTCTATTCATTGATGAAATACACACCCTCGTAGGTGCAGGAAGCGCCTCAGGAAGCCTTGACGCCTCTAACATGTTCAAGCCTGCACTAGCACGTGGAGAGATCCAATGCATAGGAGCTACGACCATGAATGAATACCGTGATTCCATTGAGAAAGATGGTGCCCTAGAGCGTCGTTTCCAGAAGGTAATCATAGAGCCTACTTCCTATGAGGAAACTATTGAAATCCTCAACAATGTAAAAGGAAAATATGAAGATCATCACCATGTGAAATATACAGAGGAGGCCATCGAGGCTTGTGTAAAACTCACCACAAGGTACATTACCGACCGATTCCTCCCCGACAAAGCCTTGGACGCTATGGATGAGGCCGGTGCTCGTGTATATATTTCCCAAATAAAAGTCTCCAAACAAGTAGAACACTTGGAGGAAGAGATAGAAAAAACCCAATCGCTCAAGAATGATGCGGTAAGAGGTATGCGCTATGAAGAAGCTGCCAGTTATCGCGATATAGAGCGCAGGCTTAAGGAACAATTGGAAGCCGAAAAACTCCTTTGGGAGAAGGAATCCTTAAAGAATCGTAGTGAAGTAGGTTTTGAGGATATAGCCCAAGTGGTCTCCATGATGAGTGGAGTACCTATTACCCGTATGGAACAATCTGAAATGAACAAACTCTCCTCACTAGAGAAAATAATCCGTGAAAAGGTTATAGGACAGGAGGAGGCCGTACAGAAGATTGTCAAGGCTATCAAGCGCAATCGTACAGGACTAAAAGACCCTAACCGCCCTATTGGCTCCTTTATCTTTATTGGGCAAACAGGGGTAGGTAAGACCCAACTAGCCAAGATTTTAGCTCGTGAATTATTTGACTGTGAGGATTCACTTATTCGCTTGGATATGAGTGAATATATGGAAAAATTCACCGTTTCACGCCTTATTGGAGCACCTCCAGGGTATGTAGGTCATGAGGAAGGTGGACAACTCACCGAGCGTGTACGACGCAAACCCTATTCGGTAATCTTGCTCGATGAGATAGAGAAAGCACATCCCGATATTTTCAATATGCTCTTACAAGTGCTTGATGATGGATTCCTCACCGATAGCCTCAACCGAAAAGTGGATTTCCGCAATACAATTATCATCATGACCTCCAACATCGGAGCCCGACAGGTGAAGGAATTTGGACAAGGAGTAGGATTCTCCACTGCTGCTAAGATCTCCCAAGCCGATGAACACGAGCGTTCCATTGTGGAAGGTGCCCTTAAGAAAGTATTTGCCCCTGAGTTCCTCAATCGTATCGATGATATTGTGATGTTCAACACTCTTGACAAAGAAAATATCAAAGGTATCGTAGAAGTAGAGCTTGAAAAACTCTTAGAACGTATGAAAGGGCTTGGTTACTCCCTTTACCTTACTGATAAGGCTAAGGAATTTATTGCTGAAAAGGGCTATGATAAGCAGTACGGTGCTCGTCCGCTTAAGCGTACTATCCAGCGCTATATAGAAGACGAAATAGCCGAAAAGATTGTCCTTAGTGAAGTTCGCAAAGGAGATACTATTTCAGTAGATTACACTGATAATGAAGAAAAACTTACTTTCTTAGTAAGCAATATAAAAAGCATTCCTGTAGAGGAGTAAAAACAAAAAGAGAAAAAGTGAACGCTTTGTTCACTTTTTCTTTTTATTATAGTGTGCTCTAAATATTTTGAGTGTCTCCCAAGAGTATTCTTCCCCTACAATCTCCCTAATCGCTGTAAGAGTTGCATCAGGAGGAGCTTGTACAAAAGCAAGTTCCAATGTATTTATCTCGTCAGCTGTGAGGAGCTCTGTAACTGCTATTTTCCCCTCTGACACTAGCTTGGCCATATGATCATAGATCGTCTTTTCATGTATTTTTCGCTCAGTTGCAATCTCTTGTATAGACTTATGTTGCTGCCATAACAATAACGTCTGCTCATAGGTCGATATTTTTTCTTTCTTCTCCTTTTTCTTCGCCACTTCGGGCACTTCGTCCAGGAGCTTACCTCTTAGGGTATCATCTCGCCACTGTTGCAATACCTGCTCTAAGAGCCGCTCTCTATAAGTATTAGCCTTGTTAAAGTCTGCTTTTTCCCAATCCGAAGACTGTGAATGATTGAGCAAAGAAGCAAAGATAATCCTATCCTTGAGCAAACGCACTATCAGTTCTATAACCATATCCTCCAGATCCGTAAGTTCTTCAGCGAATGTCTTTGCCTGTTTTTTGCCATTTATCTGGAAATGTGTATAGAAAGTATCAAAGGCAATACGCTCCCATAGTGGAAAGAAATAGTCATAAGCCTTCTCAAATCGCTCCAAAAGGAAATGTACATCATAATTGGGCGTAGCCAAAATGCTCTTGAGCTGCTTGAGGAATTTTTCCGAATGCAGTATAATCTCATCACAGGCCTTGCTCTGCTGTTGTGCCCAGCTATGGAACTGGCTCTTAAGACTTTTTCCTGTCTCTGTCTTATAAGAATTAGCATGTACTTTCCACTGTACCGCTACATCAAACCAAGAGAAAGCATGCAATATTTCCTTTTCCAAAAATACCTTCTTATCCTCCGAGAGTATATTTTCTATAGATTCAGGAGCTACCTTCTGGGCAGCATAGTCTATAATATCCTGAGAGGTATGTAGTTCCCTATCCTGAAAAGGAGAAAGCAGTACCAATCCCTCAAGACTACGCAAGCGAGAGAGCGCCACATAGGCCTGTCCAGAGGCAAAGACATCTTCCAAATCTATCACAGCCTTATCAAAGGTAAGCCCTTGACTCTTATGTACTGTAATAGCCCATGCCAATCGCAATGGATACTGGGTGAATGTACCCAACACTTCCTGTTCTATCTCCTCCGAGTCGGACTTGCTCTTATAACGGACGTTTTCCCATACATAGGTACCTACTTCTATGATAGTATCCTCATCGGCCAATCTTACATGTATCTCTTCCTCAGAGAGATAAATCACCTCCCCTATCTTGCCATTGTAATAACGCTTGGGAACATCCAAATCATTCTTGACAAACATCACTTGTGCACCTACCTTAAGCGAAAGTTGCACATCCAAGGGATAAAGATACTCAGGAAAATCTCCCTTTATCTGTGCTTGATAGTGGTATTCCTTTCCTTTTATAGAAGCAAAAGCTGCTGCATTCTTTTGATCTGCTTTATAGTTATGAGTGGTTAGGGTTATGTAACCATCATTATGCTTAGGTCGAAAAGAAGGACGGATATAAGGCTGTAGTGCCTGCATGTCTTCCCTACTTATCTCATTGGTACGAAGGTGATTGAGTATTTTTACAAAATTTGTATCGGACTGCCGATACACTTTCTCCAATTCCAAGTACAAGGGCGGATTTTCCTCTATTACTTTGGAATGAAAGAAGAATATCCCCTTATAATACTGTTGCAGGAGTTCCCATTCCTGTGGCTTGACTACAGGTGGGAGCTGTAATAAGTCGCCTATAAAAAGCACTTGTACACCCCCAAAAGGTGCCGATGAACCTCTTACGGACTTCAGTACAGTATTGATCATATCCAAAGTATCAGCTCGTAGCATACTTACCTCGTCTATGATCAACAGTTCCAATTTTCTAAGCATTTTACGCTTGTAAGCATTCATTTTCTGACGTTGTATAAGGGTCTTGGGGGTCACCACATTGACATTCTCCACAAGAGATACATCCACCACAGTGGAAGGTACAAAGGTAGCCAATGGCAATTGGAAGAGGGAGTGCAGGGTTACTCCTTTAGCATTGAGTGCGGCAATCCCTGTGGGGGCTGCCACCATCACATTCTTATAGGTAGTAGAAATAATCTGGTGCAATAGGGTCGTCTTCCCTGTCCCTGCTTTCCCTGTTAGAAAAATAGAACGATGGGTCTGATTGACAAAATCCAATACATACTGAGCTATATCCATGAAGTGCTATTTTTTAGGCAGTACAAAGGTATAAAATTTAGGTAAAAAGTAAAAGGTAAAAAGTAAATATTTAGGATTATAGGCAGATTTTTTATTTGGTACAATTTTTGTGCGCTGTACAAAATAATTTGTATCTTTGTACTCAAAATAAGAATCTTATGGCCTACACTTTTACTATTGACAACAATAGCAAACAAGCATTAGCTATTATTGAATATCTGAAAACACTTAGTTTCGTAAAATTTACAGAAACAGTACCTAAAGAAAAAGCCCCTACTAAAGCTAAGGCTAAAACGAGGCTTAAAGAGCCTGCATTTTCTCAGGAGGTTTTGGAAGCTGCTAAAAAATTAAAATGGACACCTGATGAAATTGTAGAAGCTGCCAAGAGAGAAAAAATGTCGCCCGAAGACTATGCCTTTACAATGTTGTTGTCTAAAAAGATAAATCATAATATAGCCAAACACTGGGATAAACATTTTAATCTATAATCCTTTTCGTATATGATTATCATAGCAGACAGTAATATTTTTATGAGTGCTTTGATCTCTCCTAATGGAGAAACAGCCTCTATCTTAGCTGAGAGAAAAAAGATACAGTATATAGTGCCTGATTATCTGATTACAGAAGTTACAGAACATATCCCTGATATAGTAAAACGCCTTAAAAATCAAAAAACTAAGAAGCAACTCTTGTCTGATTTCAAAGAGTTATTAGAAGGAATAATTATCGTAAATGAAAAAGATGTAGAGAAAACAAATGCAAGCAAAGCTAAAAAAATAGTCGCTGAAGTTGATCCTGATGACTATCCTTTTATAGCCTTACATTTGCAAGTAAAACATAAGATTTGGACTTCTGACAAAATACTTGTAAATAGACTTACAGAAAAAGGTTATGGCAACTTTTTTATTAGTACAGAAGAGATCAAAACACATCTTTACAAGAAAAAACCTAAAAAATAACTCCTCTACTATACAAGTATTTTGCTCTTCTTAAATAAGTAAAGAGTTACAATGGTAATTCTTCATTTTTCACTCTTCACTTTTCATTTAACCTTAGTTGGTTATACAAATTCTCTAAGGAAAATAATACTTCCTCCTCTAATACAGTATCGGAAAGGAGTAGATTTTCTGTAGCTTGTAGGAAGGTGCGCTGGGTATGAGGTGCCGTAAGCCAAGTGGTTATCTGCTCATTGAGCTCTGGGTGCTTGTCCTTAAAATAGCTATGCTTGAACACTATTCCTATAGGGTGTAAGCTATAGGTAAAAAGTTCCTGAAAGTCGTACAATGCCTTTACCTTACCAGCTTGCTGTAGCCAAGTATCCAAAAGGGGAGCTATAGATAAGCCACTCAAGCCAAAACAAACCAACCAATCCTCTGCTGTGCTATAGTGGGGACACTCACCCTCAAGTACTTCTTCGAAAAAGGCTTTTGCAAAGCGCTCCATAAAAGCTATTTCTCCCTCTTTCCATATATGAGTGCGCTCAAAATGACAACGAGAGAGAGAAAACCCCTCATCTATATAGAGTGTTTCCCCTACCGAAAGTAGCTCCAACATACGGGGCAGGAAATAACGAAGCTCTACTATAGCCTTGTCTTCACTCTCAAACATAGCACTGATATAAGTATCTATCAAATCTCTTGAAAGCTCTCGCAAAGGGGTGGTTATCAATAGTTTTTGTTCCTTATCAGTGATACAGTTTCCACAATCACAGACCGTTAGCGGCAGGGTAATACTATAGGAGGCAAAAAGTCTATAAGCCTCTTCTATATAAGGAATAAGTTTCTTGTTTTTCATTTGTTATCTTTTATAAGTAACCCACATAAAGGTACTTCCTCCTTTGCGGTCGTAATGCACCCCTACCTTTCCCCAATCAAAAGAACACTCCTCACCTATCTGCGAAGTAAGCCATTGCTTGTAATACTTCTCTGTTTGTAGCTCATACGTCTCACTCCAATCCTCCCAAGAGGTTTGTCGCTCATCCATAGAGAACTCTATAGAAAATAAATGTTCTCCCTTAAAACACAACGCTACACTAAAAAGTCTCCCCTCAAAGAAACATTGATCAAAATAGATCCAATAGTAGCCTGTCCCGACCTCCCATATCTTATGAGTAGGAAACTGCTCTCGAAGACCTGAGTAGGTGGTATCTTTGGTAATCACCACTTCTTTTATTAGTAGGAAATCCCCAGTTATAGTATCTAAAAAAGTAGGTTTCTGTTCCATAATAACCTTTCTTTCAGCGTACAAAGATACTTCTTTTTATTCAGAAAATGGTCTTTCCTTCATTTTTTTATCACTTTTCATTATTCACTATTCGCTTTTCTCTATTCGCATGTCATTAATCATTTGTTATTATTTTTTTGTATCTTTGCCCCAAATTTCTTTTACCCTTATGAAAAAACGTGTTGCCTTTTATACCTTGGGATGCAAGCTAAATTTTGCTGAGACAGCCACCATTGCCCGTAGCTTTGAAAATGAGGGCTATGATAAGGTAGATTTTGAGGAACCTGCTGATATTTATGTAATTAACACCTGCTCTGTTACCGAGAATGCGGACAAGCAGTTCAAGCAAATTGTACGTAAAGCGCTCAAGCACAACGAAAATGCTTTTATTGCAGCCATAGGCTGCTATGCCCAGCTCAAGCCTGAAGACCTCATCGCTGTTGATGGGGTGGATTTGGTATTGGGTGCCAAAGAGAAATTCAACATTACTCAATATATAGATGATCTCACTAAGCTCAACAAAGGGCAGATTCACTCTTGCGATATCAACGAAGCGGATTTCTATGTAGGAAGTTACTCCATAGGGGACCGTACCCGTGCTTTTCTCAAGATTCAGGACGGTTGCGACTACAAGTGTACTTACTGTACCATTCCTATGGCACGTGGTATTTCCCGCAGTGATACCATAGAAAACATATTGAAGAATGCCAAGAAGATATCGGAGAATAACATCAAAGAAATCGTCCTTACAGGAGTGAACATTGGAGACTATGGTAAGGGAGAGTTTGGCAACAAAAAGCACGAACATACTTTCTTGGAACTCATACAAGCTTTAGATACAGTGGAGGGGATAGAACGCTTACGCATCTCCTCTATTGAACCTAATTTGCTCAAGGATGAGACTATCGCTTTTGTGGCACAGAGTCGAACCTTTGTCCCTCACTTCCATATTCCTCTGCAAAGTGGTAGCAATGATATTCTCAAAAAGATGAAGCGCCGCTACCTTAGGGAACTCTACCAAAATAGAGTTGCCAAAATCCGTGAAGAGATGCCCGATGCATGTATAGGAGTAGATGTAATTGTAGGCTTCCCAGGAGAGACGGACGAACATTTCTTGGAAACTTATCACTTCCTTAACGAGTTGGATATCTCCTACTTACACGTCTTTACCTACTCCGAACGTGCCAATACCGAAGCAGTGGAAATGGATGGGGTGGTACCCAGCGAAGTACGTGCTAAGCGTAGCCGTATGCTCCGAGGACTTTCGGCTAAGAAGCGACACCACTTCTACGAAAAACAACTCGGCACCACCCGCGAGGTACTCTTTGAAAGTGATAACAAAGACGGCTTTATGCACGGCTTTACAGAGAATTATGTAAAAGTGAAAACCCCCTTCAATCCTGAGTTGATTAATACATTACAACCTGTGGTACTCAAGAAGATAGATACAGATGGTATTGTTACCGTGGATCTTATAAACTCTTAGAGATATGAGTGTTCTGGAAACTTCTATTGAATACTTAAAAGGAGTAGGCCCCCAGCGAGCTGCCTTACTCAAGAATGAGCTTCAAGTAGCCAATTTTCAAGATTTGCTACACTTGTTTCCTACGCGCTATATTGACAGAACTCAATACTATAAAATACGAGAGCTACAAGAATCCTCTGCTGAGGTACAGATTGTTGGACGTATCATTCACCTAAAGACCGTCGAGGGGAAAAGCAAATCCCAACAGCGATTAGTAGCTACCTTTGTAGATGACACTGGTAGCATGGAACTGGTATGGTTTCGCCCCTCCCAATGGCTCAAAGACCATTTGCTGATCAATGTTCCTTATGTGATTTTTGGAAAATGTAACCTCTTTGCAGGTGTTTTTTCTATGGCTCACCCTGATATGGAAACTCTTGAGGAGCACCAAAATACGCTGCAAGGAAACATACAAGCCATGTATCCTTCTACCGAAAAACTTGCCAAAAAGGGCATAAGCCAGCGGGTGATGCGCAAACTCCTTGAAAACCTTTTCACTGAAGTAGGCAAGCACTTTCAGGAAACACTACCCCGTGAAATGATACAGCCCCTACGGCTACTGCCTAAGGGAGAAGCGCTATTTCAAATCCACTTTCCTCAGTCCCAAGAACTCTTGGCCAAAGCACAATTTAGGCTCAAGCTGGAAGAACTTTTTTATATACAACTACAACTCATACAGAAGAATTACCTAAATAAGAAACTCAAAGGATATAACTTCCCAAAAGTAGGTGACTACTTCAATACTTTTTATCACCAACACCTCCCTTTTCCTTTGACCAATGCTCAAAAACGAGTGATTAAGGAAATCCGTAGTGATGTAGCCACAGGCGCCCAGATGAACCGACTCCTACAAGGGGATGTGGGAGCAGGTAAGACTATCGTGGCACTATTTGCTATGCTCCTTGCCATTGACAATCAGTTCCAAGCCTGCCTTATGGCACCCACCGAAATTCTGGCACAGCAGCATTATGAAAGTATCGCCTCACTGCTCGCACCTATGGACATACATATTGCCCTACTTACTGGAAGTACCAAGAGCAAAGAACGACGAGAGATTCATGAAGATTTGGAGAGTGGCCAGTTACAAATTGTGATAGGTACTCATGCCCTATTGGAAGAAAAGGTTAAGTTCCAGAATCTAGGCTTAGCCATTATTGACGAACAACATCGCTTTGGAGTAGAGCAACGTTCCAAGCTGTGGCATAAGAACGAGCTACCGCCTCATGTACTAATCATGTCCGCCACCCCTATCCCACGTACCTTGGCTATGAGCCTCTATGGGGATTTGGATGTATCGGTAATTGATGAACTCCCCCCAGGGAGAAAGCCTATCCAAACAATTCACCAGTATGACACACACAGGGCTAAAGTATATCAGTTCCTGCACGATGAGATTGCCAAAGGGCGACAAGTATATGTAGTATATCCACTGATTGAGGAGTCCGAAGCACTGGCTTTCAAGAACCTTACCGAAGGCTATAACCAGCTTTATACTACTTTTCCTCCACCAAAATACACTATTGCCATGGTACATGGACAGCTTAAGCCCGAAGAGAAGGATGCTCAAATGCGCCTTTTCGTAGAAGGTAAAGCCCAAATTATGGTTGCTACCACTGTAATAGAAGTAGGAGTCAATGTACCTAATGCCTCAGTGATGCTCATAGAGAGTGCCGAGCGCTTTGGCCTCTCCCAGCTACACCAATTGCGTGGCCGTGTGGGGCGCGGTGCCGAACAGAGCTATTGTATCCTGATGACCGATGTAAAACTCAGCCATGATTCCCGTACCCGTATGGAAACTATGGTAGCCACCTGTGATGGCTTCCAAATCGCCGAAGTAGACCTAAAACTGCGAGGACCAGGGGATCTCTTAGGCAAGCAACAAAGTGGTGTCCTTGCTCTGAAAATAGCTGATTTGGTCAAGGACGGTCCTTTGCTCAAAATAGCCCGCGACTATGCCACCGATCTCATCCGTATAGACCCTGAACTGACCGACTCTGAACACCAACATGTAGCCCATACACTGAACATGCTCAAGAGAAATAAAGGAATATGGAACCTAATCAGTTAGTGATTAGTGACTAACGACTAATGACCTATTTAAAACTCAAAACTTAATTGTTGTTTTTTTCGGAAAAAATCCGTACTTTTGCGCCGCTAATATAGTAGCTTTTGTAGCCACTTTAAATCAAACTTAAAGATATGGAATATTTAGATTTTGAGTTACCTATCAAGGAACTTGAAGAACAATTAGATAAATGTATTGCCCTTGGAAATGAAAGTAATGTAGATGTCTCCGATACTTGTAAAAAACTTACCAAGCGATTGGAACAAGTAAAAAAGGATATCTATGAGAACCTTACTCCTTGGCAACGTGTGCAGGTTTCCCGACATATTGATCGCCCCTATGCGCTTGACTATATCAATGCCCTCTGTGGTGATACCTTTATAGAGCTCCATGGTGACCGTACTGTGGGGGATGATAAGGCCATGATTGGAGGCTTAGGAAAAATAGGTGACCAATCCTATATGTTTATCGGACAGCAGAAAGGAAACAATACCAAGAGCCGCCAGTACCGCAACTTCGGAATGCCTAACCCTGAAGGTTATCGCAAGGCTTTACGCCTAATGAAGTCAGCCGAGAAGTTCAATCTCCCTATCGTTACTTTTATTGACACCCCAGGTGCCTACCCAGGTATTGAGGCTGAGGAGAGAGGTCAGGGAGAGGCTATCGCCCGTAACTTATTGGAAATGTCACGCTTACAAGTTCCTATCATTGTGTTTATCATAGGAGAAGGTGCCTCCGGAGGTGCCCTAGGTATAGGGGTGGGTGATAAGGTATTTATGCTTGAAAATACTTGGTATTCTGTAATTTCTCCAGAATCTTGTTCCTCTATTCTTTGGCGTACTTGGGAGTATAAAGAACGTGCCGCTAATGCGCTGAAACTTACTGCTAAGGATATGAAAGCCAATGGTCTTATTGACGAAATCATCAAAGAACCTCTTGGAGGTGCGCACCGAAACAGAGAAGCTGTTTTTGAAAGTGTCAAAAAAGCTATTGAAGAGACCTACAAGAAACTTTCTAAACTTTCGGTAGAAAAACTTATTGAAAAAAGAATGGACAAATACACCAGCTATGGTGTTTACAAATAACAATTGTAAGAATGAAAAATTGGTTTAAAATTGTATGTATAGCCCTTTCTTTAGGGCTATTGGCGAGTAGCTGTGGGGCTTTCCAAGGATTTGCTTGCCCTCATGGCAGAAGATGCTAACCTAATACCCTATTTATGTCGGTCAAAGTACGTGCTTTTCTGTTCAATTTTCTCTGTTTTGGAGCTTTATTTATCCTTATTCGCTTAGGAATTTTACACTTTTTCCCCAGCCTTCCATACCTTATTACCTTTGTAATTACAGGAAGTTTAGCTGTTATACTCTCCCCTCGTTTTGCTGCCTATAACAATGATGAGGGCAAGGAAGTATTACTCATGCGATGGATTTTCTTAAAAGGCATACGACAATTATAATCCTCTACCGTTATGCTGATTCAGTTAAAGAAATTAGGGAAGAAGAAGATAAAGACCATTGAAGTAATTTTGGAAAAGCAACCCAAAACGCTTAGGGAACTCATCTCTGAATGCGTTAAGAGTGAAGTAAAACGCTTCAATGAATCACGAGAGGATACTTCCTTAGTTCCTTTCCTCTCCGCCCAAGAGATAGGAGAGCAAGCCCAAGAAGGAAAAATCACCTTTGGGGATAAGGAAAATAGAACCTTGGCCGACCTCTCCGTGGCTTTGGACACCGCTTTCCTTGCCTTTACCGATGGACTCTTTGCTGTCTTTGTAGATGACGAGGAAGTCAAAGCCTTGGACGCTCCCCTTATCATTACCCCTGAGACGGTTATCACCTTTATCCGACTTACTTTCTTAGCCAAGGCACCTTGGTAATCCTAGTTCCCCCTTACCGCCTGTGGGCTACGACCAAACTTGCGCTTAAAAGCCGTAGAGAAGTGCGATAGGTGCTCATATCCACACTGGAAAGCAATCTCGCTAATGGGTTTATCAGTGTGTAGTAGCAACTGCTGGGCAAGTTGCATCTTATAATCATAGAGATAGCCGAAGATAGTATTACCAAAAATCTCCTTAAACCCATAGCACAATTTTTTCTCATTCATCCCTACCTCCTTTGCTAATTCACTGATGGATGGAGTTTGTTGCAAATCACTGACAATAAGTTCACTCACCTCATGTATCTTATCTATATCGGTGTGGGTCTTACAATATTGGTAGTTTTGGTACTTCTGAGTGTTCAACAAGTGGAACTGCAATAGGAATAATTCCAGCACTTTCAAGTCGGCATATACCCCTGCGGCATTGCCCAGAAGTTCTGTATTATTGAGTTGTTGCAAGATAGTTTGCATTTGAATAGGAGTACAATAACAGCCATAAGGATTGAGCAAGAAACTTCCTCCTCTCTGGTATCGCTCATAGATGGCCATAAAACTATCAGGGTATTGCTGCGCCATTTGAGCAAACTCCTCCTCACTTATTGCAATTGTAATTATTTCTAAATTATCATTTTTGATAAAAATATCCTTCCCTGAACATTCCTCCTTACAGAAAAAAACATTGTGCTCTCCTTGACTGGCAGAAACTAACTGCCCTGCTACATCCACACATGATTTCTTTCTAGATTTGATAGCAAAATGAAATCGTACCGAAGGAATTGACATTCGCCCCTCAAAGGAGTAATTTTCCTTTATCTGAGCTTGCCAATTATAATAGGTATGCTTACCTATCTGCTTACCACAAGTTACAAAGGTAACTATATCGTTCTGAAGACACCCATAATAGCGCTCCATTTCCCTCTCATCCTTTATCAAAGGAGCTTCTTGTTCTACAGTCAATTCCTGCAAGTCTTCTGCTGTTAATCGCTTCATCATAAATTTGCTATTGAGATTAAAATTTTCGCTATTAAGATTAAAATTTTTGCTATTGAGATTAAAATAAATTAAGTATATTAGATGTAATTTTGCATACTTAACCTTGATACTTAGAACAAAAATAAATAATAATTTTAAATCTCACAAGTCTTTTTTACCATTTAACAAGACTAAATAAACTAAAACACAATTAATCAACTCATTACATTTATGTCAGTTAAGAAGTTTTTTTATCTATTACTCTTTTTTTCTTCCCTTAGCTTCGCACAAAATAAAGGAATGCTTTCAGGGAGAATTGTAGATAAGAGCACAGGCGAACCCTTAATCAATGCCGAGATTATCATCAAGGAAACAGGAAAGGGAACCGCTACCAATGAAAAGGGATTCTACTCATTGTCTCTACCTAAGGGAAGCTACACCATAGGCTTCTATTATCTTGTCTATCAGAGTATTAGTAAAAAAATTACTATTAGTGGAGATACTAAGCAAAATATAGCGCTTACCCCTGAGAAGCAGGAAATCGGAGAGGTAGTGGTTACTGCCAAGACCATTGCTCACCAAAAGAAAGAAGAAGCCATGCCTGTTACGGTGATTGACCTGTCCAATATGCGAGGTACCGTCAGCAGTGTACAAGATATATTGGTCAAGACCGTAGGGGTTACCCTGCGTACCTCTGGAGGGGTAGGCAGTAGCTCTCGCCTTTCTGTCCGTGGCTTGGAGGGTAAGCGTATCGGTTTTTTTATAGACGAAGTACCTATGACCGATCAAACAGATTATATTGACTACAACGATATTCCTGTGGATATGATTGACCGTATCGAGATCTATAAGGGAGTGGTACCTGCCCGACTCGGTGGGTCTTCCCTTGGTGGGGCGGTCAATATTGTAACTCGTGAATATCCTGATAAATATGCAGACCTTAGTTATGGCCTTGAATCCTATAATACCCATAAGATACAAGCCATCTTCAAGCGCAACCTCAAGGAGCAAGGACTTACCTTCGGAGTCGGAGGAGGTTATACCAGCTCAGATAACAATTATTCTTTTGACTCTCCCTATCGCGAGGGCTTGCGCCTGACTCGCAATCATGACAAATATCAAAAAATATTAGCAAGTGCTGGGCTTGAAGCTAAAAAATGGTGGTTTGATAAGGTAGAGATAGAAGCTGTTGCCATAAGAACCTACAAGGAAATACAAGGAATAGAGTATGATATCCGTCAGGCACATAGTCGTTCCTTCGTGGTAGGATTGCCTATCAAACTCCAAAAGAATCATTTCTTTTGGGATGGGCTTAACCTTGACATGCTCAATGTGATAGCGCTCTCTCGAATGAATTTTATAGACAAGGCTACCCGCCGTTACGAATGGGATGGCTCCTCCTACCCCACTGCTTCTCGTTATGGAGGGGAAGCAGGCTATAGATATCCTTCTGATTCCGATGACCAAAAATTTACCATTGGTAATAAAACCAACTTGGAGTATTTGATAAACCAGCAGCACTCTCTTAATTTCAATTCGGTACTGGCCTTTGCTAGGGGAAAACCCAAGGACGAACTCAAGCAAATGAGCTTAGGCAAGCAAGTGAATTTTGACGCTCATATGCTCAGTTGGGTCAGCGGGCTTACCTATGACTTCCGTTCTTTAGACGACAAGTTCCTTAACTCCCTTACGGGGCGCTACTATCTCTATACCATGCACACCCAAATGGCTCATCTTTTCGTACCAGGACAATATGATATAGATCTCAACAAAAAGGATTTCGGTATCAATGATGCTATGCGTTATCGCTTTCTTCCTTCCTTTATGGGAAAATTCTCTGTAGGGTATGATGTCCGTATCCCCTCTGAAACGGAACTCTTAGGTGATGGTATCGCTGTAGTACCTAGTGGGAATTTGCTCCCTGAACGCAATACCAGTGTCAATATTGGCTGTCTCCTTGACTTGGTTGGCAAGCACTCTACCAATGCTCAAGTGGAACTGAACTTCTTTTATATGTACCTGAAAGATATGATCCGCTATACCGCAGGGGTTATAGGTGCACAATATCAAAACTTCGGTCAGATGCGTACCTTAGGGGTAGAGTTCGAAGCCAAAGCCGATGTACTTCCTTGGTTATATGCCTATGTGAATACTACCTACCAAGACCTGAGAGATGTCCGCAACTATGAGTCTAACAGTAGCGTACCCAACCCTACTAAGGACAAGCGTATGCCCAATATTCCTTACCTTATGAGCAATATGGGATTAGAATTTCACCGAGAAAATCTTTTTGGAGGTACTGGACAGAACACCCGTATCTTCTTGGATTATGCCTTTGTAGAGGAATATTACTATGATTTCGAGATGACCAAGCGCGACAAGCGCCGTATTCCCCGTAGTATAACCTTTGATTGGGGCTTTGAGCATAGTTTTTTCAATAATAAGTTCTTTATCTCAGGAAAAATACGCAACCTTACCAACCAAAAAGTAGTTACCGAGTTCAACAAACCTCTTCCTGGTATCAATGGAGGAGTAAAACTCCGTGTTATATTCTAAGAAATTAACTAAAAAATCATATTATTATGTATTCAAAAATTTTCTTAACCCTATGTGCTTGCGCTGTACTAAGCACCGCTTGCAAAAAAGATGATGAACCAACACCTACACCTACTCCAGAGGGCAAGGAATACACAGGAGATTTTCTATTGGAAACCACTGTGAAAAACCCTGATGGTATGAGTGGAAGCTCCTATGTACAAGTGTTCCAAAAATTATCTGGAACTATCACCAATGATAATGCCGAACAATTAGAGTTCGCCTCCTGTGTACAAGTGATAGGCAAAGATGTCTATATCTTTGACTTGATGAAAGGGACAAATGTTACCCATTGGGTATATGATCCTGCTGCTAAAAAGCTCAATAAAGGAGCCAGCCTTCCTACTCCTGTAGGTTCCTTTGTCGGACACCTGGAAAAAGTAAGTGATACCAAAGCCTATATGCCGCTCTATACTCAAGGAGTAGTATGGATTATCAATCCACAAACCATGAAAAAAACAGGTGAAATTGCCCTCCAAGAGTATGCCCATGGAGATAACAGTGCTGACCCTGCTATAGGATTCGTGCGAGATGGTAAATACTACTTATCTCTTAACCAAATAGATCCTAATGCAAGTGCTCCCTATGCTGACTATCTACAAAGTGATGTAGCTATCATCGATGTCCAAACTGATAAAGTTGAAAAAATAGCTTCAGAGAAGATCTCTGGACTCATCTATCCTACCCGTTCTATGGCTCCACATAGCGGTATGATGTTTACTAACGAAGCTGGTGACCTCTATATAGCTACTTCAGGATATTTTGGGTTCAACCCTGCCAATACCAAGTGTGGCTTCCTCTGTATTCCTAAAGGAGCTACTGAGTTTGACACCAATAGATCATGGGATATATCCACTACTCCCATCGAAGGTTATGAGCATAAGGCTGCCACTGTCATTAATACTCAATATATAGGTAATAACAAAGTAGCTGCTTATGTAGGTATTCGTGAACTAAATGAGCAAAATCCTTATATTGCCAAAAATGTCATGGCTGTTATCATTGACCTTAGTGCTAAAACTATCAAGAAGATAGATGGTATTCCCTTTAGCGACGGACATAGTATAGCTATTGGCAAACTGGAAAATAAGGCTGTTTTTGCTGCTTTCGGAACAGATAAGGCTGGCTTATTTACCTTTGACCCTACTACAGGTGCTGTACAGCAAGTACTCTCTACTGTGGGAAATCCTGCTTATTTCCATGCTTTTAAATAGATTTTTACATAACAATGTACCCATGTTGATGAATGAACATGGGTACATTTTACCTTCTCATCTCTTGTGGACTTAGTCCAAACTTGCGCTTGAAAGCGGTAGAAAAATGCGATAGGTGCTCATAGCCACATTGGAGCGCTATTTCACCTATAGACTTATCGGTATGTAGTAGCAGTTGTTGGGCAAGATTCATCTTATAATCATAGAGATAGCCGAAGATGGTATTGCCGAAAATCTCCTTAAACCCATAGCACAATTTCTTCTCATTCATACCCATTTCCCTTGCCAATTCACTGATAGAGGGTGTGTATCGCAAGTTATGGATAATCAGCTCACTTACCTCATATATCTTATCTATATCCGTATGGGTCTTACAATATTGGTAGTTTTGGTATTTCTGGGTGTCCATTTGGTGAAACTGTAACAGGAACAATTCCAATACTTTAAGGTCAGCATATACCCCTGCGGCATTGCCCAAAAGTTCTGTATTGTTGAGCTGTTGCAAGACTGCCTGCATCTGCATAGAAGTGAGAAAACCTCCCTGACGACTGAGTAGAAAATTGTCTCCACTTTGGTATCTCTTATAGATCGCCATAAAGCTATCGGGGTATTGCTGCGCCATTTGGGCAAACTCCTCCTCGCTTATGGCTATAGTAATCACTTCCATAGTATCATTTTTCAAGAAAATATCTCTCCCTAAGCATTCATCTTTGCAAAAGAACAGATTATGTTCGCCCTGCTTAGCAGAGAAGATCTGCCCATCTATATCCACATGCATCCCTTTTTGCGACTTAGTTACAAAATAGAACCGCACCGAAGGAATCGCCATACGCCCCTCAAAGGAATAATTATCCCGCACCTCGGCCTGCCAACTGTAATAAGCATGCTTACCTATCTCTTTCCCATGGGTGGTGAAGGTAGCTAATTTGTTCTCAAGACGGCCATAATAGACCTCCATCTCTGCCTCACTCTTTACCAAAGGCACCTCTACCTGCTCTAAACTCATTTCTTGTATATCTTGTTTGGTCAATCGCTTCATCATAAATTGCTATTGAGATTAAAATCTTTGCTATTAAGATTAAAATAAAAAAACGTACGTTTGCCTTACGAAATCAATTATTTAGAACAAAGATAAATAATATTTCCAAATCTCACAAATTTATTTTCATTTTTGCGTAGAACAAATAAAATAAAGCACACTGAATCAACTCATTACATTTATGTTATTTAAAAAGATTTTTTACTTACTACTGCTTTTTTCTGCTTTTGGCTATGCTCAACAGAGGGGTAGTCTTTCTGGAAAAGTGATAGACAAAACCACAGGCGAACCCCTCATCAATGCCGAGGTCATCATCAAGGAAACAGGAAAAGGCACCACTACCAATGAAAAGGGTTTTTACTCACTCCCCTCTCTACCTAAGAGTAGCTATACCATAGGCTATTATTATCTAGGCTATCAGAGTGTTAGCAAAAAAATAACTATTAATGGGGATACTAAGCAAAACATCTCTCTTACTCCTCAGAAACAGGAAATCGGAGAGGTGGTTTTCACCGCCAAGACCATCGCCCACCAAAAGAAAGAGGAGGCCATGCCTGTTACCGTGATTGACCTATCCAATATGCGGGGTACCGTAAGCAGCGTACAAGATATATTAATCAAAACCGTAGGGGTTACGATCCGCTCCTCCGGCGGGGTGGGAAGTTCTTCTCGCCTTTCTGTTCGTGGCCTGGAGGGCAAGCGTATTGGTTTTTTTATAGATGAATTACCCCTATCTGAACAATCGGATTATCTTGATATCAATGACATTCCTGTGGATATGATTGACCGTATAGAAATCTACAAAGGGGTAGTGCCTGCCCGCTTTGGTGGGTCTTCCCTCGGTGGGGCGGTCAATATCGTCATTCGTGAATATCCTGAAAAATATGCTGACCTGAGCTATGGGCTGGAGTCCTTCAATACACATAAGCTACAAGCGGTCTTCAAGCGTAACCTCAAGGAAAAGGGGCTTACCTTTGGGGTGGGTGGTAGCTATACTACCGCCGACAACAACTATACCTTTGAATCACCCTACCGCAAGGGCCTATATATCACTCGCGATCATGATAAATACCAAAAAATACTGGTAGGAGGTAGCTTTAAAGCTCACAAATGGTGGTTTGACGAGGTAGAAGTAGAGCCTGTTGTGGTCAAAACTTACAAAGAAGTTCAAGGAATAGAGTATGATATCCGTGAGGCACATAGCCGTTCGCTTATGGCTGGACTGGCTA
>ERZ773077.353-NODE-353-length-34702-cov-3.014200_pt1 | contig 34702 bp, 36 predicted proteins | sample MGYA00580612_ERZ773077 | MGnify/ENA primary metagenome ERZ773077 (study PRJEB29015, sample SAMEA2737971) | human oral metagenome | biome: human oral; feature: human-associated habitat; material: dental | place: China | collected 2021 ...
GTGTGAGCGGCTCGCGCCCGCCCTCGCGTCTGCTGCGCCCCTTCCCCTCTGCCACGCCCTTTTGCCCTCCGCTGCGCTCCTTCTCCCCGTACAGCAAAGGGTCGAGGAGCGCAGTAGAGGGAAAGAGGCGCAGCAGACGCGGGCTCACGCCGAGGCGCGTCAGGCCGGTCGTGCCACCATCCGACTATCGACGTCGCGGAAGGACACAATCATGAAGATCGGATTCATCGGACTGGGCATCATGGGCAAGCCGATGGCCAAGAACCTCCTGGCCGCCGGCCACGAGCTCGTCGTCAACAACCGGTCCCCGGAGCCGGTGGCCGAGCTGGTGGCCCTGGGCGCCACCGCCGCGGACACCGCCCGCGAGGTCGCCGAGCAGGTCGAGCTCGTCCTCACCATGGTTCCCGACGGGCCGCAGGTCCTCCAGGTCGTCTGCGGGGACGACGGCGTGCTCGCCGGCGCCCACGACGGTCTGACCCTCATCGACATGAGCTCCATCGCCCCGGCCGTGTCCCAGCAGGTCGGCGAGCTCCTCGCGGCCAAGGGCGTCGCCATGCTCGACGCCCCGGTCTCCGGCGGAGAGCCCGGCGCCATCGAGGGCAGCCTCGCCTTCATGGTCGGCGGGCCCGAGGACGTGTTCGCCGCCTGCAAGCCCGTCCTGGAGGTCATGGGCTCCTCCGTCACCCGCGTGGGCGGCCTCGGGGCGGGCAACACGACCAAGCTCGCCAACCAGATCATCGTGGCCGTCAACATCGCCGCTCTCAGCGAGGCCCTCGTCCTGGCCAAGCGGGCGGGCGTCGACCCGCGCGCCGTCGTCGCCGCCATCCGCGGCGGACTGGCCGGCTCCAAGGTGCTGGAGCAGAAGGCCGAGAAGATGCTCGCCGACGAGTTCTCCCCGGGCTTCCGGATCGACCTGCACATCAAGGACCTGGATAACGCGCTCGACACGGGTCACACGGTGGGCGCCACCCTGCCGCTGACCGCCGCGGCGCGCGAGATGATGACGGTCATCGCCGCGAACGGCCACCTCCGCGACGACCACTCGAGTCTTCTCGCGTACTACGAGAAGCTGACCGGAGTGCGGCTGTCGGAGTGACCGGCGGAGCCCGAGGGAGAGGAAGCACCCGCGATCGAGACCCTGGCGCACGACTGAGATGAAGCACGACTGAGATGAAGATCGTCATCGCCCTGGACTCCTTCAAGGAGTCGATGACCGCCGCCGAGGCCGCCGCCGCCATGGCGCGGGGGGTGCGCGCCGTCGTGCCGGACGCCGAGGTCGTCGAGATCCCCATGTCCGACGGCGGCGAGGGCTTCACCGCGGCCGTGGCATCGAGCCTGGGCGCCCAGGTGCGGCGGGTCCCGACCATTGACGCCCTGGGACGGCCCGTCACCGGCCGGCTCGCCCTCGCCGGGCGGACCGCCGTGTTCGAGATGGCCACGGCCGCGGGACTGGAGCTCATCGCCCCCGACGAACGGGACGTGCGCCGCGCCGACACGCGAGGCGTCGGCCTCATGATCCGCGCCGCGCTCGACGCCGCGCGGCAGATTCATGTGCGCATCCTGGCCTACTCCGCCAAATATGCATCGGGGTTCTATGGTCCTTTCCGCGATGCTGTCGGCTCGGCGGGTAATCTGGGTAAAGGCGGCAAGCAGACCTATCAGATAGATCCGGCCAACAGCGACGAAGCCCTGCGCGAAGTCGCGCTCGACCTGGCTGAGGGGGCGGACATGATCATGGTCAAGCCGGGAATGCCGTATCTGGATATCGTGCGCCGCGTCAAGGATACATTCGCTGTACCGACCTACGCCTACCAGGTCAGCGGCGAATACGCCATGCTGAAGGCGGCGGCGCAGAACGGCTGGCTGGATGAGGCATCCTGCATGATGGAAGCGCTGCTTGCCTTCAAGCGCGCTGGCGCCGATGGCATCTTGACCTACTTTGCGCTCGACGCGGCGGCACGGCTGTCCGGAAAAATCAGCTGATTCCGCGTTGATTTTCTAGCTCGCTGCTCCGCGCCTCGACTACAACGGCGCGTGGGCGGCATTTCATCATTGTGCCTTTTGTGTGCCCCTTGACGGGACGGGTGGAAATTGCAGCCAGCAGACGCCGCCGGGCAGGTAATTGGCGATCGGCGTTTTTTCCAGCAATGGCACCAGCCAGCGCAGCGGTCCGCGCGGAAACATGAAGGTGACGTTGTGCACGGCCACTGGCTGGCCTAGCCAGCGCGAAATCAAGGGTTGCAGCCTGTCGCGGCGTACGCCCCAGGGCATGGGGGGAGTGCGGTAGTGCGGCGTTTTCATCCAGCCGCGGTGGCTCAGTGTGCGCTGTGATAGGCGCGGACAAATGTGGTCGAACATGAAATACCCGCCGGGGAAACGCCTTGCCATTGCCTTGACGAGCGCGGCGACTTCATCTTCGCGGAAATACATCATCAGCCCCTGTGCGGTGATGAACACGGCGCGACCAGGCGGCACGGCGTCGAACCATGCAGCGGTATCTAATGCGCTGGCGGCAATGTGCTGGTGCTGCGCATCGGGCGCAATGAAACGCTCGCGCAGGGCTATGGATTGCGGCAGATCCACACTGATCCATAATGCCTGCGGCGCATTGATGCGAAAACGCTGCGTTTCCAACCCTTCGCCCAGATTGACAATGGCGCCGTCGGGATGCCGGTCAAGGAATGCGCGCAGCTTGTCGTCGAATAGTTGCGAACGGATACCGTGCGAAGCCTCTGCTTTACCGAAGTGGCGTGCGTAGTCGTAACTGAGGGCGTGATAAATCTCCAGGCATTTCGGGTCGCGGAGGCAGCCGTCGGCGCGTGCGGCCTCGTTGGCACGGTTGTACAGCGTCCACAAAGTAGTTTCGGGCACGTCGGTGAGCGTCGGTTGAATGGTCGATGGCATGGCGATTTTCTGCGAACGGTGGGAAGTATGAGGAAATATTTTGTGCGTGGAGAATGGTGGGCCAGCCCTCTAGCCGCCCGCATGACACGATCCGTAACGACGGCGGAAATCGGCCGGGTGCTCGGCGCCGTCATGGGCGAATAGTCCGCGCCGCGCCTGCACGGCCTGCCGGTGCTCCTGCGCGTAGAGGCCGCGGCGTTTTCGCCCGCCATCGTCCCACGCCCAGCCCTGGGCGACCATGTGGCGCGCAAGGTTGATGCCGTCGGGCAGCAGAATAACATCGGCAATGGCGCGGCCATAACGGTCGCGGGCGTAAATGGTGACGCGCACGCGCTGGTCGGTCGGCGCCAGTGCGCGCAGTGCATCACGAGCCTGCGTACCGTGCTGCTGACAGAGTTCGGGTGCGTCGATGCCCCGCAGGCGTCCTCTACGAGCCAAACCTTGAAGCTCTCGGCGCAACCGCAAACGCTGGCCGCGTCCTTTGCCGCGCCAGGCGGTACGGGCGCCGTGGATGTTTTGGGCGCTGCCGGCCGTGCGTACCCAAAGCGAGTCGCCATCGACTACATAGCTGACGACGTAATGGTCATTATCCGGGTGCGATGTGGCCGGTGCGATAGAGACGGCGTGTGCCGCCGGCACAAAGAACCGGATAAGCACGGCCAGTAGCGGCAGCAGAAAGAAGGCGCGCAAGAAATGGCCCGGCATCATCATCTTCTTCTTTGCAGTAAAGATCGGTACGCAACAGTGCCTTCCGGGAGCCTGTGCACTTATGTATTGCGATGCCCACCATTCTAGGCTAGGCGCACTGCAAGCCGCCGGAGGTGGAAATGTCGGAGCGTTCAACGGCATTCGACGTATCTCCGGCGGGATGGCGGTGTAATCGTTATACAAATCCGGCCACCCGCTGCGGGCGCTGATTGGGGGTTATTGAACGGTTTTTGAGCGCTTATTACCGTGCGTGCATGGCATGGCCTACTGCGATTTAATGAGCGTGCCGATCCCCTGGTTGGTAAGAATTTCCAGCAAAAGCGCATGTTCGACGCGGCCGTCGATGATATGCACGCGCTTGACGCCGCTCTGTGCCGCTTCCAGCGCCGAGGAAATTTTGGGCAGCATGCCGCCGGAGAGCGTGCCATCCGCAACCATTGCGTCGATCTGTGCCGGCGTAACGCCGGTGATGAGCCGCCCCTCCTTGTCGAGTACGCCGGGCGTATTGGTGAGCAGAATGAGTTTTTCTGCCCCAAGCGCTTCGGCAATTTTTCCGGCGATGACGTCGGCGTTGATATTGTAGGTTTCCCCTTGCTCGCCGACGCCGATTGAGGCGATGACCGGAATGAAGGCGGCGGCCTGCAAATGAGCGATCAGCGCAGGATCGATCGCGGTAATGTCACCGACCATGCCGAGGTCGATGGTTTCCTGCGGGTTGTCCTTGTTGGGCAGCATCAGTTTTTTCGCCCGGATGAAGGCGGCATCCTTACCCGTCAGGCCGACCGCCTTGCCGCCTGCCTGGTTGATGAGATTGACGACATCCTTGTTAACCTGTCCGCCAAGCACCATTTCGACGATTTCCATCGTTTCGGCATCGGTAACGCGCATGCCCTGGATGAATTCGCCTTTTTTACCGATGCGCGTAAGTAGATTTTCGATCTGCGGACCACCGCCGTGAATGACGACGATGTTGATGCCGACCAGCTTGAGCAGCACCACGTCGTGCGCGAAGCTTTGCTTGAGCCGTTCGTCGATCATGGCGTTGCCGCCAAATTTGACGACGATGGTCTTGCCGTGGAAGCGCCGAATGTAAGGCAGCGCTTCAGCGAGAATTTCGGCTTTCTGGGCGGGAATGGGTGCGGTCGCAGTCGTGGTAGTGGTCATGGTCGGATTTCTAGTGATCGTGGGAGGAAAAACATCAGGATGCAGGGAAAGAAGAATTCTACGCAAGCCGGATGCAAATAAAAAGGCGACCGGCGAAAATCGTTACGCAACCCGCAACCCGCAACCCGCAACCCGCAACCCGTAGTTCGTAGTCCGTATAATCTGCGCCTTTGCGCGTATCATGGGCAGCATGAATTCCCCGTCAGAAAATTCGCGCGCGCCACTTTCCGTGTGTCCCGGCTGTGGTGCGCAATTCACGTGCGGCGTGAGCAGCACGCAGGCAAGTTGTTGGTGCATGCAGTTGCCTCCCATTGCCTTTGCCTCACTCGGCGGTGGGCAGTGCTACTGCCCGCAGTGCCTGGAAAAAGTGATGGGTGCCGTAGCGGACAATACCGAAGCGGCCGCGCTGGAAACACCGCGGGAAGCGGAGGCAGAAAACCCCGAGGGAAACGCTGACCGCTAAAAGGCTGGGAAAGATACTGGAACAGGCGCCAAAGCAGACCCTGGAAAAGCGGCGGGTGTGGCGCTAGCGGAACGGTTAGGGTGAGGTTGGACGCCCGGTTGGCTGCGGATGGCGGCTCGGTAATTGCAGAATCGCCTCCCGGTTTGTCCAGGAAAAACAGGCTGCAGCCGCTTCCCGCCAGGGCAGCCAGCGCCAGGCCCGGTGCTCGCTGGGCGCAAGACGGATGGGTAGCGTATCCGCAACGGGCAGCGCATAGACGTGTTCGACGTTGTGCGTGACGCCGGGGGCATAGCGATCCCGCCATTCGGCGAAGATTTCAAAAGTGTTGGTAAGGCGCCAGTCTTCAATTTGCTCATACGTGGCGCGTATGCCCGTTTCTTCTTCGACTTCGCGCCGCGCTGTTTCGATGAGCGCCTCCCCTTCTTCCTGACTGCCGGTGACTGATTGCCAATACCCCGGATGTTTGGCGCGTTCAAGCAGCAGGACGTCCAGCGCCGGCGTGTACATGACGACGAGGACGGAAACCGGACGTTTGTATGATGCGTGAGGGGCGAGCGCTTGTCGCGCGGCGCCTGCCCGGGCGCTCATGGCTGGCCGTGCAGATAGAAGATACGGAAGGGAATGTCGCGGTTTTTCCAGCTTTCAGCCGCGAAGGCCAGTACTTCGTTAAGCGTTGCCAGGCTGGATGGGTTAGCCTGCAGTGCTTCGCTATGGGCAAGGATGATGACGTAACCGGCGGCCGGGTGCCAGGAAAAATCGGTCAGACAATCGTTGAGTGCGTCCAGATTGTTGCCAAAGCTGTCCGGGAAGCGGAGGTCGCGCTTCATCGCCTTCAGAAAGCCGGGGACGTTTCGCGCATGACGCAGATCAACGGTAAAAACGGCCTGACCCAGGTCGCTGGCGGCGGCTTTGAGCGCCGATAACTCTTGAGCGTCAATGCGATAAATTCCCGCCATTTCCGGGTGTGTGGAAAATGTGGTGAGCGGATCGGCAATCGGGTCGGCTGGAACAGGCCGCGTAGGGCGAGGGGGGGTCATGGCTCGCGGATCCTCCGGAAGCTGCGGTAATGGTTGCCCGTGTAGTAATACTCGCCCGCATCATTGTGCCCTTCACGCCTGCCGTACCCAGGTCTTTCTTGTCTTTGCCCGGCGATGATGCGGCGTGCGCCGCGATGGCGAAGTCCTGGCGTCGGAACGGTGTATTCGCGATAGTAACCGCGCGGCTGGATTGGCAGACGCTTCTCAAAATTTCCGAAGATGCTGCCGTCTTTTTCCGGGTAAGGGAACGGGCCGCCGCGTTTGATGAGCGCAAGGGTTTGCGCGGCTTCCGGCGGCAGGCTGGCGAGTGAAACTTCGGCCGGCATACCGCCGGTCTGGCCGCGTGCCGCTGCATCTGGCGGCAGTAGGCATGCGCAGGCCAGCCAGACTATTACGGCGATTCGCCAGAACCATGCGCTCGGCAAGTGCAGACCGTTTTTCATCGACATGTTCGCCATGTTGCCGTGCGCCGGATGAGGGGAGTCCGTGGCCGTCAAATGCGGGTTACGGCCGCTTACGTCTTGGCTTCGGCCTTGGCGTCGGTTTTGACATTGCGCAAACGGATATGCAGTTCGCGCAACTGCTTTTCATCGACTTCACTGGGCGCGTTGGTCAGCAGACACTGGGCGCGTTGTGTCTTGGGGAAGGCGATGACGTCGCGGATCGATTCGGCGCCGGCCATCATGGTGGCGATGCGGTCGAGACCGAAGGCCAAACCGCCGTGCGGCGGTGCGCCGTATTTGAGTGCGTCAAGCAGAAAGCCGAACTTGAGCTGGGCTTCTTCCTCGCCGATCCCGAGCGCCTTGAACACCTGTTCCTGCACGTCGGCGCGGTGAATACGCACTGAGCCGCCGCCCAGCTCCCAGCCGTTGACGGCAAGGTCGTATGCTTTGGCCAGGCATTTTCCTGGATCGGTGGCGAGCAGGTCGACATGTTCGTCCTTCGGGCTGGTGAACGGGTGATGGCAGGCAACCCAGCGCTTGTCTTCTTCGTCGTATTCGAACATCGGGAAATCGATGACCCAGAGCGGCTCCCAGGCGTTACCGTTAACGAAGCCTTTCTCGTGGCCAAGTTTGACGCGCAATGCGCCAAGCGCATCGTTAACGATTTTTGTTCTGTCGGCGCAGAAGAAAATGAGATCGCCGCTTTGTGCGCCGGTGCGCGTCAGAATGGCTTTCAACGCAGCTTCGGTGAGATTCTTGACGATCGGCGATTGCAGGCCGGTTTCATTGGGCTGGTGGACATCATTGACTTTGATGTAGGCCAAGCCCTTGGCGCCGTAAATGCCGACGAATTCGGTGTAGCCATCGATTTCACCGCGCGTCATGCTGGCGCCGCCGGGGATGCGCAAGGCCGCGACGCGACCGTTTTCGCTGTTGGCGACGTTGGCGAACACCTTGAAGGGCACATCCTTGACCGCGTCAGTGATTTCCGTCAGTTCAAGCGTAACGCGCAGGTCGGGCTTGTCCGAGCCGTAGCGGCGCATGGCTTCGGCGTAGGGGAGGCGTGGGAATGAGTTTGGCAGGTCGGCACCAATGGCTTCTTTGAAAACCGTGCGAATCAGGTCTTCCATGATGCTGATGATTTCGCTTTCGTTGAGAAAGGAGGTTTCAATATCGACCTGGGTGAACTCGGGTTGACGGTCGGCGCGCAAATCCTCGTCGCGGAAGCATTTGACAATCTGATAGTAGCGATCGAAGCCGGCAATCATTAGCTGCGGCGATTGCGGTAGTGCGAAGAACTGGCCGTCATTGACACGCGATGGCACCAGGTAGTCGCGCGCGCCTTCCGGGGTGCTCTTGGTCAGCATCGGCGTTTCGATGTCGATGAACCCGGCCTGATCGAGATAGCGGCGGAAGGCCATGGCTGTCCGGTAGCGCAGCTGCATGTTTTTCTGCATTTGCGGGCGGCGCAGGTCGAGCACGCGGTTCGTCAGGCGGACGGTCTCGGAGAGGTTCTCGTCGTCAAGCTGGAAGGGCGGGGTGATCGACGGGTTGAGGACTTCAATTTCATGGCAGAGAATTTCAACTTCGCCGCTGGCGATATTGGGGTTGGTCGATCCTGCCGGCCGAGCGCGCACTTTGCCTGTGATCTTCAGGCAGTATTCATTGCGGATCGTTTCAGCGATTTTGAACATTTCCGGGCGGTCTGGATCGCAGACAACCTGGGCCAGACCTTGGCGGTCGCGCAGATCGATAAAAATAACGCCGCCGTGGTCGCGCCGCCGATGCGCCCAGCCGCAAAGAGTGACTTCCTGGCCGATCGTCTGGGCATTGAGCTGCCCGCAGTAATGAGTTCGCATACTTGGTTCCGGAATGAAAGTTGGACAGTTTTTAATGGGTTTCTGGAAAATTCTGGAGAAGATCGGGCTTGTCGGAAACGCGGCCCGTAGCGATTGACGCCGTTTTGGGCGGGGCGACGACGCCCATCGAGATAATATATTTCAAGGCTTCATCTACGTCCATTTCCAGCTCGATGACATCGCTCCGGCGCAACATCAGGAGGTAACCGGAAGTCGGGTTTGGCGTGGTCGGTACGTAGACGCTGATGTAGTCGCCCTGGAGATGGTTGGCGGCATCACCGCCGGGCGTTCCGGTCAAAAAGGCGATGGTCCAGGCGTCGGCGTGTGGGTAGCGAATCAGCAAGGCTTTGCGAAAGGCTTCGCCGGAGGATGAAAACAGCGTGTCGGAGACCTGTTTGACTGCGCTGTAAATTTTGTTGACGAGCGGAATGTGATCGAGTAGCCGTTCCCACCAGACAACGAACCGCTGCCCGATGAAATTAGCGCCGAGCAGGCCCGTGAGAAAGATAATGAATAGGGTGACGATGACGCCAATGCCGGGAATATTGCGGCCGAGCAGGGCTCGCGGATGCATGGCATCGGGCAGTATCTGCAAAACGCGATCGGCTGTGCCGACGATCAGTGAAAGTACCCAAACGGTGATTGCCAGCGGCACCCAGATCAGCAGCCCGGTGATGAAATAGCGCTTGATTAATTGCTTGCGCACGCTTCGGCTCCTGAGCCGCATGGGCAGGATTCAGTCGATTTGGATTCTGATGATGAGGCGGGCTTACCTAAGTCTTTAAAGTCGGTCTCGTACCAGCCTTGCCCTTTAAGCTGGAAACTTGCGGCAGTCAATTGCTTGCGGTAGGTGTTTTGACCGCATTTTGGGCAGAGGGTAAGTTGCGGATCACTCATTTTTTGTAAGTGATCTTTGGCGAAACCACAGGCTTCGCAACGATAGGCGTAAATCGGCATGGTGATAGGTGAAAACTTGGGTAAAAGTTCTGCGTAAAACTTTGTCTGATGCTTAAGGATAAAGGCGAATTTTGATGATGGCAGGGGGCAAAATTATACCGTTATCCGGGAATGGTTTCCCTTGTCTATTTGAGTGAGGGATACCAGTTGTTTATGCCAGAACAAACGACATCTGCTGGCTGAGTTCTTTGCCCCATAGTGCGGCGATCACTCCTGCTGTTGCCAAATAAGGACCAAATGGGATCGGAACCTGGCGATCCCGTCTGGCTACGGCAATCAGGGTAACGCCGACGATAGCGCCGACCAGTGAAGATAGCAGGATGATCAGCGGCAGCATTTGCCACCCCAGCCAGGCGCCGAGGGCGGCGAGTAATTTGAAATCTCCGTAACCCATCCCTTCCTTGCCGGTAATGAGCTTGAATGCCCAATAAACCGACCAGAGCGCCAAATAGCCGGCCATGGCCCCGATGACTGCGGAAGTCAGGTCAGTAAAAATTCCGAAAAGATTGAACAGCAGGCCGCACCACAGCAAAGGTTGTGTGATCGAGTCAGGCAGAAGCTGAGTGTCGGCATCGATGAAGGTCAGAGCCATCAGTGCCCAAGTGAGCAGTAATATGCCGACGCTAATCCAGCCGAAGCCGAAATGCAACGCGATGCATCCCGACAACAGGCCGGTCAGCGCTTCAACAAGCGGATAACGCGGAGAGATGGGTGTCTTACAGCCCGCGCATTTACCGCGCAATAGAAGCCAGCTCAGGACGGGGATGTTCTCCCACGCAGCGACCGGCCGCAGGCAGGATGGGCAGCGTGAACGAGGTCGCAGCAGCGAAAACGGTTCGCTGGCCGGCATTTCTTCTCCGCGCAATTCTGCGCATTGAGCGCGCCAGTCGTTTTCCATCATTTTCGGCAGACGATAGATAACGACATTGAGAAAGCTGCCAACCAGCAGGCCGAGAATGCCGCACAATAGCGCGAACGACTGGGGATCTGTGGAAAGTATGTTGCCCAGTTCTGCCATTAAACGACGGCTCCGAGTTTGAAGATCGGCAGGTACATGGCAATGACCATACCGCCGATGACAACGCCAAGAACAACCATGATCAGCGGTTCCATGAGACTGGAAAGCGCTTCGACGGCATCGTCAACCTCAGTTTCGAAAAAGTCGGCAACCTTGCCCAGCATGGAATCGAGCGAACCGGATTCCTCGCCGATGGCGACCATCTGCACCACCATATTCGGAAACAGCTCGCTGTTCTGCATGGCATTGGTCAGGCTGACACCGGTGCTGACCTCATTCTGGATCTGCCGTGTTCCAATTTTGTAAACATAGTTGCCTGCTGCACCGCCGACCGACTCGAGGGATTCAACAAGCGGGACGCCGGCGGCGAACATGGTGGATAACGTGCGCGTCCAGCGCGCCATGACCGATTTGCGGATGATGTCGCCAAAAATCGGTAGGCGGAGGAAAAGGCGGTCAAGCGCGATCTGCATGGTTTCTGATCGCCGCCATGCGTAAAAGAAACCAAAGGTGCCGCCAACGAGGATAAGCAGTAATAGCCAACCATTGGCCACCATGAAGTCGGACATGGCGATAATCATCAAGGTCGGCGCGGGCAGATCGGCGCCAAAACTGGTAAATATCTCCTTGAACGCCGGGATCACAAAGATCATGATGACGGCTGTGACGATCATGGCAACGATAATGACCGCAATGGGATAAAACATGGCAGATTTAATTTTCGACTTGATCGCCAGTATTTTTTCCTTGTAGGTCGCTAGGCGCTCCAATATCGTTTCGAGAATACCAGCCTGCTCGCCCGCGGCGATTAGGTTGCAGTACAGCGCGTCGAAATGCACGGGATACTTACGGAAGGCTTGCGACAATGAGCTGCCGGTTTCAATATCTGCCCGGATGTCGAGCAACAGCTTGCCGACCGCCGGGTTGTCATGTCCGCGTCCAACGATATCGAAGGTTTGCAGTAACGGCACGCCGGCTTTCATCATCGTTGCCAATTGCCGTGTAAACAGCGCGACATCTTTTTCCGTGACTCTGCCGCCGCCACGGAATCTCTGTTTGGTAATTTTTGTGACGAAGATCCCCTGGCGGCGCAACGTTGCGTTGACGACCGCTTCGCTCTGGGCGCGCATTTCGCCGCGGATTATCTTGCCCGCCTTGTTTTTACCGGTCCACAAAAATATGGATTCTTTGACTTCCTGCACGCGTCTTCTTACCGGTCTCGATGCAGTTGCCATGAGCTTTCCCTTCCCGAAGATTTACATATTGGTGCTGCCTAGGACCTCGTCGAGCGAAGTCAGGCCTTGTTTGACCTTAAGCAGGCCGGATTGACGGAGATCGTTGATGCCTTCCCTTTGTGCCTGTTCTGCGATATCGATTTCAGTGCCGTTGGCCATAATGATGCGCTGAATTTCCTCGCTGACCGGCATCACCTGATAGACGCCTACACGTCCCTTATAGCCGCTACCCTTGCAGCGTTCACAGCCGCCCGGTCCGTAGAGCGTCCAGCTTCCGTCGAGGTCGATTTCGGAAAAGCCGGCGTTGATCAGGGTTTCGACCGGCACGTCGATGGGTTTCTTGCAGGTGCATAGCCGCCGTACCAGACGTTGCGCGGTAATCAGCAGGATGCTGGAAGCAATGTTGAAAGTCGGAATTCCCATGTTCATCAGACGTGTCAGCGTCGATGGCGCATCATTGGTGTGTAAGGTCGATAACACCATATGGCCGGTTTGAGCGGCCTTGATGGCAATTTCCGCCGTTTCCAGGTCACGGATTTCGCCGACCATGATGATATCCGGGTCCTGGCGGAGAAAGGCTTTGAGTGCGACTGGGAATGTCAGGCCCTGGCGGTCGTCGATATTGACCTGGTTGATACCGTGCAACGCAATTTCTGCCGGATCTTCGGCTGTCGCAATATTGATTCCCGGTTTATTGAGAATATTCAGACAGGTGTACAGAGAGACGGTTTTCCCGGAACCCGTCGGGCCGGTGACCAACACCATGCCGTAGGGACGCTGAACGGCGTCGAGCAGAAAGGCTTTTTGGTCAGGTTCATAGCCCAGCGCGTCGATGCCGAGCGTTGCGCTGCTCGGATCGAGAATCCGTAACACGATTTTTTCGCCGTACATCGTGGGCAAGGTACTGACACGGAAATCAATCGTGCGGGTTTTGGAAAGTACGAGGCGCATCCGACCATCCTGCGGCACCCGCTTTTCGGCAATATTAAGCCGGGAAATAACCTTGATGCGCGAGGCGATTTTGTCCTTGAGCGCTAGTGGTGGCGCGGCGATTTCACGTAGGGCGCCGTCAAGACGAAAACGGATGCGGTAGCTTTTTTCATAGGGCTCGAAATGGATGTCCGAAGCACCGTCGTTGATTGCGTCGAGCAGTACTTTATGAATGAAGCGAACGATTGGCGCGTCTTCGACGTCGGTATCATCTTCCGGCGTGGGCTCTCCTGCCTGGTCTTCGTCGAACTCGAGATGAATGCTCTCGCTAACCAAATTTTTTAAAGTCGTATCGGCAGATTCGGCAAGTTTTGCCGCTAACGGCGTGAGCTGATCTTCACGTACGATAATTGGATCGACGACCAAACCTGTCTGAAAGCGGATCTCATCGAGTGCGCGCAGGTTGGTCGGATCGGCCGTGGCGACCGATAGACGATTGCCTCTTTTGTAAAGCGGAATGACGCGATGCGTGGCAACCAACTTGGGGTCAATGGCATCCTTGATGATATGAACGCTATCGTAGGCGTTGAGATCAAGCAGGGGAAAGCCGAAAGTCTCTGAAGCGAAGCGGGCAACATCACTTGCCGTCATTTTTTGGGCGGCAACGAGTTGCTGGATGAACGAGGCGCCCATCGCGGCTGCCTGCGAAGTTAGGGCTTCTGCCTCGGTTTCGCTGAGTTTGCCTGCCTGTACGAGCGCTCTAGCCAGGCCGCTTAGCGTCGATGCTTGGGGTTTTGCTGCCATTGGTATGAGTCAACTGCTTGAATCTGTTCGATTTTTTACTCGGTTAGAACTCGGATAGAAATTTGCGTAGTCAAGCGTACTTTCGTACCGAGAAACACTATGTATGTCAGTGTAATCATGCATTGAGTTTGTGTATTTGTAAAGTGGCAAATTTCACACTTTATGGAAAATTGAAGTGATCTGCCCGGGTTCGATGGATTTGGGCAACACTCTGTCTGGGTTTTATCCCGATGTCACGGGATGTCGACGGCAAAGCGGGGTGCAGTAAAATCTCCAGTGTCGGTAATTCAAGGTCAGAATAAACTCGCGAGATTACGCGCACAATTGATTTCAGGCATTGGCGTATCGATAGGGATTGAGAACGGCGTGACTTGCCAAGTGGCTTTTTATCAGAGTCATGTCTTGATTATCTGACCCATAATTTTTAGTTTGCCCAACCCGAAAAATAACTCCTTCCGTCCGAGTGGCCTCATTAATTGATATTGATAAAACACTATGCTCGATAATCTGACCCAGCGCTTGGCGCGCGTGATGAAAACCCTGCGTGGAGAAGCGCGGCTGACTGAAACGAATATTGCAGATGCATTGCGTGAAGTGCGCCTGGCATTGCTTGAGGCCGATGTGGCGCTGCCCGCGGTCAAAGCATTCATTGCCGCAGTCAAGGAAAAAGCCGTGGGCGAGGAGGTTATCGGCTCACTGAGTCCGGGTCAGGCGCTGATCGGCGTCGTGCACCGTGAATTGACGGCGTTGATGGGCGAAGCGCACACTGGCCTCAATCTTGCTGTGCAGCCACCCGCTGTCGTACTGATGGCGGGTTTGCAGGGCGCAGGCAAGACGACGACGGTCGGTAAACTCGCCAAATGGCTCAAGGAAACGCAGAAGAAGAAAGCGCTGGTTGTCTCCTGTGATGTGTATCGCCCCGCGGCCATCGAGCAGCTAAAAACCGTCGCAGCGCAGGCAGGGGTTGATTTTTTTCCTTCGACGATTGGTGAAAAACCGGTTGATATCGCACGCAATGCTGTTGATTGGGCGCGCCGGCATTTTTACGACGTACTTTTTGTCGATACGGCGGGTCGGCTGTCGATTGACGATGCGATGATGAAAGAGATCGCCGAACTGCATGCGGCACTCAAGCCGATTGAAACCCTGTTTGTCGTCGATGCCATGCTGGGGCAGGACGCGATCAATACGGCGAAAGCATTCGATCAGGCTTTACCTTTGACCGGCGTGATCCTGACCAAGCTGGACGGTGATGCGCGCGGCGGTGCGGCATTGTCTGTGCGGTACATCACTGGCAAGCCAATCAAGTTTGCCGGTGTCGGCGAAAAACTGGGCGGTATCGAAGCGTTTCATCCGGAACGCATGGCCTCGCGCATCCTCGGTATGGGTGATGTGCTCTCACTGATCGAAGAGGCGCGCAAGGGGGTCGATGAGCAAAAAGCCGTCGAATTTGCCAAAAAAATCAAGTCGGGCAAGAGTTTTGATCTCAATGATTTCAAAGAGCAGATTGGTCAGATGCGCAAGATGGGCGGCATTTCTTCAATGCTTGACAAGCTGCCGGCGCAGTTTGCTCAGGCGGCGAGCCAGCTGCCCGTGGGCGGCGAGGATAAGATTGTGCGCCGTATCGAGGGCATCATTAATTCGATGACGCCGCTCGAACGCAGTAAACCGGAGCTGCTCAAAGCCTCGCGCAAACGCCGTATTGCTGTCGGGGCGGGCGTTCAGGTGCAAGAGGTGAATCGCTTGCTCAAACAGTTTGAACAGATGCAGAAGGTGATGAAACAGTTTTCCCGAGGAGGCATCGGCAAGTTGATGCGTGGTGTCAAGGGAATGTTGCCGGGACTTCGTTAAATGTTCGCATGTGCCGATACGACGCGTTGTGCGCCTTGGTCTTTATTTTTATGAGGCCGGTTATTGGGGTGGCTGATTTGTCTGTTGTGCCGGGGCGCTGCCGGGGACAGTGGGCTTTGGCGAGAACAGCCAGTTGGTATGCCAGGCGCCCTTGACCATCGTCGGATAGGCAGGTTTGCCCAAACTGCCGTTATAGCGACCCAAGGCGCGGTAAAGATCACCTTTTTCGATATCCAGGTAGTGACGCAGAATTGTGCAGCCGTAGCGCAGGTTGGTGCGCAGATGGAAAAGATTGTCATCGGGCTGGCCGATAACCTTGATCCAGAAGGGCATGACCTGCATGAAGCCGCGCGCGCCCGCCGAAGACACGGCATATTTCTTGAAGCCGCTTTCCACCTGAATCAGCCCGAGCACAAGCTGTGGATCCAGCCCAGCGCGCGTTGCTTCGTAATGCACGGTGCGTAGAAACTCCAGCCGCGCTTCGCGGTTAGGCATGCGCTTGGCCAGGCGGATGGACATCTCGCTCAGCCAGTCGACGGCTTCCAAGGGGGTTTTGAAGGAAGTTCTGGGCGGCGCCTGATCGGCAATGGTGCGCGACAGCGCGGCACGGACGCTGTCTGAAAGCGGTTCGTACTTCTGTGCGCCGGCCAAAGCGATGGCCGGTGTAGCCAGCAGAATCAGGGCGAGACAGAATCGAACCGGGATTGGTTGCAGCGTATACAAATTCCACTCAAGAAAGCGGCTTGAAATGCTATCCGGGCCGTGATCCCCGATCCGGCCTACGATATGGCTCAGGCGGTGCACAGACGCGCTTTCAGGAATGCGATGATTTCGGGGGCAGGTACCATCTTCGCTTCGGTATCGCGGCGTCCTTGGTATTCGAACAGCCCTTCCTTGAGGCCGCGTTCGCTGATGACGACACGGTGTGGAATGCCGATCAGTTCCATGTCGGCAAACAGCACGCCGGGGCGCTCATTGCGGTCATCGAGCAGAACATCGATACCGGCTGCCTGCAAATCGGCATAGAGTGCGTCGGCCGCCGTTCTGACTGTTTCACTTTTGGCATAACCCATTGGAACGATGCAAACCGTAAATGGCGCAATGGCCGCGGGAAAAATGCAGCCGCGTTCGTCGTGACATTGCTCGATAGCCGCACCGACGATGCGCGTGACACCGATGCCGTAACAGCCCATTTCCATAAACTGGCTTTGGCCGTTCTCGTCGAGAAAACTGCAATTGAGCGCCTCGGCATATTTGGTACGCAATTGGAAGATATGTCCGACCTCAATGCCGCGACGCAGCTCAAGCACGCCTTTACCGTCTGGCGAAGGATCTCCGGCGACGACATTGCGAATATCTGCAACGATGGAAGGTTCCGGCAGATCACGGCCGAAATTGACGCCGGTCAGGTGGAAGCCCGCTTCGTTGGCGCCGCAGATGAAATCGCTCATGGCGGCGACGGTGCGGTCGGCAATGACGCGTACTTTGGCCGGGTCAACGCCGACCGGGCCGATGTATCCGGGTTGGCAGCCCAGGAAGCGTTCGATTTCAGCATCGGTGGCAAACCGGAAGGGATCAAGCCCAGGCAGCTTGCCTGTCTTGATCTCGTTGAGAGTATGGTCGCCGCGCAGCAGTAGCAGTGTAAAAGCCTCGTCGTGCATGACAGCGATGGCTTTGACCGTTTTTTCAAATGGCAAACCGAGATAGTTGGCGACATCTTCGCAGCGCGTCTGATTCGGTGTGGCGACCTTGCGCATCGATTCGCCGGCCGCGCCGCGTGGCTTGGTCGGTGCGAGTGCTTCGGCGAGTTCAACGTTGGCGGCGTAATCGGAATCCGAACAATACGCAAGTGCATCCTCGCCAGAATCAGCCAGTACGTGGAATTCGTGCGAACCGGTGCCGCCAATCGAACCGGTATCCGCAGCGACAGCACGGAATTCCAGTCCCAGACGGGTAAAAATCCGTGTGTAAGTGTCAAACATATTGCGGTATTCGCGTTGCAGATCGTCAAAACTGGCGTGGAAAGAGTAGCCGTCCTTCATCAGAAATTCGCGGCCACGCATGACGCCGAAACGCGGACGAATCTCGTCGCGGAATTTCGTCTGGATCTGGTAGAAATGCAACGGTAGCTGGCGATAGCTTTTGACATCGCGACGCACGATATCGGTGATAACTTCTTCGTGTGTTGGGCCGATGACGAAATCACGCTGGTGGCGGTCTTTCAGGCGAAGCAGTTCGGGGCCGTATTTTTCCCAGCGACCAGACTCTTGCCACAGTTCGCCCGGCTGCACGGCCGGCATCAGCAGTTCGACGGCACCGGCGCGATTCATTTCTTCGCGGAGGATGTTTTCTACCTTGCGCAGGATGCGCAGACCGAGTGGCATCCAGGTATAAATGCCGCCGGCGAGGCGTTTGATCAGTCCGGCGCGTAGCATCAATTGGTGACTGACAATCTCGGCGTCGTTGGGGGCTTCCTTAAGCGTGGAAATAAAAAATTGCGAGCTGCGCATGATAGGTCTGAATACACTGGGTCTAAAAATAAAAACGCAATTCTACAAGAGCGATCAGCGAAGACGAAGTCCATAAGATATAAACCCAGGATGCATTGGCTGGCATTTTGTGCGGATCGACCTACTCGTGTGCGATGTCGTCACAATCAGGCGGATAGCCGGAATTTGATCTATGGCTGGATGACTCGAACTTTCTTGTCTTCCTGTCTCTGTCTGAAGACGCAGGCTACAGGCAGGGGGTATGCGATGTTATGTCCCGCCGGGATGGCTAAAAATTAGCCTGTTGTCCGCTCTGTTTTCAGAAAGCCTGGGTTGATTGCGATGTGCCCAGCGGTGCGTGGACTTAGAGCATATCCTCTGGCCGGTTTTTTTTCGAAAATCATGTAGCGCAACGGATTCATGCCGATGTGCGATTTCAGCTTTTGAACGTCATGGTAGGAATACGGGGAAGGTCGATAACAAAACGCGACTTGCCAGGCGTGTTTCTGGTACCGCGATGCTTTCCAAGTGAAGCGAAATGTGAAAGAATCCCCTTAACTCATAGATTAAGCAGGTTATTGATATGCTCGACCGTGAAGGGTATCGCCCGAACGTCGGCATCATTCTATGCAACGCTCGAAACGAGGTTTTTTGGGGAAAGCGGATTCGGGAGCATTCGTGGCAGTTTCCACAGGGAGGGATTAAGCGAGGGGAGTCGCCTGAACAGGCGATGTTCCGCGAACTCCATGAGGAAGTTGGCTTGTTTCCCGAACATGTGAGCATCCTTGGCCGAACCCGTGACTGGTTGCGCTACGATGTGCCGGTGCATTGGATCAGACGTGAATGGCGCGGTAGTTACCGTGGGCAGAAACAGATCTGGTTTTTGTTGCGCTTGATGGGACGTGACTCCGATATTTCTCTGCGTGCCTGTGACCATCCGGAATTTGATGCATGGCGATGGTCCAATTATTGGGTTTCGCTAGATTCGGTAATTGAATTCAAGCGCGGTGTCTACGAACAGGCGCTCAATGAGCTAGCCCGTTTTCTTGATGCTGATTACCGCAGAATGCGACGTAATCGTGCACGTCACAGGGTAACCTCCAGTTTTGAGGAAGTTGGCTAGATCCGGAGTATGAGTGAGTTTTTTATGTAGGAGACAAGCGGCATAAGCATGTTGGCCCATTGCTGCGTGTAAGAGCGAAACGGTGTTCTAGTCGTTGGTTCGGCGTGGCAGCCATTGACTTTTCTGTAGCTCTTGCAATAAAATCCGCCGCTTTCTGTCATTAAGATAAATAAGGACGACGTCCGAAATGAAGACATTTTCTGCCAAACCGCATGAAGTAACACGAGAGTGGTTCGTGGTCGATGCTACTGATAAGGTGTTGGGGCGTCTGGCGGTCGAGATTGCTCGCCGTTTACGCGGTAAGCACAAATCCGAATATACGTCTCATGTTGATACCGGCGACTATATTGTCGTGACAAATGTTGAGAGTATTCGCGTTACTGGTAACAAGGCCAATGACAAGAAATACTATCGTCATTCTGGTTATCCTGGCGGCGTGTATGAGACGAACTTTGCCAAAATGCAGCAACGTTTTCCTGGGCGCGCGCTTAAGAAGGCTGTTAAGCGGATGCTCCCGAAAGGGCCTTTAGGCTACGCGATGCTCAAGAAAATGAAGTGTTATGTCGGTGCCAACCATCCCCACGCGGCTCAGCAGCCGAAAGTTCTGGAAATCTAAGAGAGTTCATTGATATGGCTGATAATTTCTGTTATGGTACGGGGCGCCGTAAAAGTGCCGTTGCGCGGGTTTTCATGAAGCGTGGCTCAGGCAATATTGTGGTCAATGGTAAACCGGTTGATGAGTTTTTTTCACGTGAGACTGGCCGTATGATTGTGCGGCAACCACTTGAGCTGGTTGATCAGTCCCAAGGGTTTGATATCATGGTCAATGTTTCTGGCGGTGGGGAGTCTGGTCAGGCTGGTGCGGTGCGCCATGGTATTACGCGTGCGTTGATTGAATATGATATTGCGTTGAAACCTGCTTTGTCGCAGGCCGGATTCGTTACTCGTGATGCGCGCGAAGTTGAGCGAAAAAAGGTTGGCCTGCACAAAGCGCGTCGCCGTAAGCAATTCTCGAAACGTTGATCGGATTTGCTTTGTAGTGTTTTTCTTTACCAAAGAAAGCCGCCTTATGGGCGGCTTTCGTTTTCTACGTCTTGATTGTGATGGAGATATGTGGTGACTTCCAGAGCTGCCTCAAAGCTTAGACGTTTGCGTCAGCGGTTTGGCATTGGTGCACCACGTGTGGCAATACGCAGGCATATTCCATGGTATTGGCGCGTTTTGTCAGGTATTGTTTTAGTGGCGGTAGTCGCACTCATTTTATGGGGTTACGAAACATTCTATCTAAGGACGCGATTGACGACTGCTCATGATCAGGAGGAGTCGTTACGTGAAATCCAGTCTTTGCGCAACCATGTGATGGAACTTGATCGTGAACTGACTAAGTTGCGAGGCATGACGAGTACGGAAGACAGCCGTCTGCAGATTGAGAAGACGACGTTGCAGCAATTGTCCGAACAGGTTCGAGCACTGGGGATAGAAAATGCTGCACTGAAGCAGGATCTGGCGTTTTTTGAGGAATTGATGCCTTCTGCCACGTTGGGTGATAAAACTGGTTTCAAAATCAATCAATTACGTGTCGAACCGGGCAAAAATAACGGGGAGTTTCAGTATCGGATGTTGGTCGTTTATAACGCGGGACGCCATGCTACGCCGAAAGCGATGCAGGGACGCCTGCGCCTGATTGTCAAAATTCGGCAGAACGGGAAGAATGCTACGATATCAATTCCCAGCAAATCGGAGGAAAATACGGAGCGTTTCCTTTTTGAGTTGAAGTCGCTTCACCGGCTCGAAGGGGGTTTTGCCATACCGCAGGATGCGACACTGAGATCGGTGGAAGCCCAATTGTTGCAGGATGGCGCAGTTCGCGCCAAACAGTCTGTCGTGTTTTAAGGAGGGATTATGTTTGGTACAAAAAATAGCGGAGCAGCAAAAAACGCGATTGATACGCTGATTGGCATCAACACCAAGATAGAAGGGGATATTACCTTTTGCGGCGGTTTGCGGATCGATGGCGAAGTGCGCGGGAATATCCGTTGCGAGGAAGGTCAGCAGGGAACACTGGTCATCAGTGAAAAAGCCACTGTTGAGGGCGAGGTGCGTGTCGGACATGTCGTAGTCAATGGTACGATCATTGGTCCTGTCAGCGCGAGTGAGTCTCTGGAACTCTTGTCTGCGGCACATGTCACAGGCGACGTAGAATATCAGCAAATCGAGATCCAGCAGGGCGCTGTCATTGAAGGACGTTTGGTTCATCTTCCTGGCGCCAAGAATGTTGAGCTTAAACTGGCATCGAATAGTGGACTGGCTGACTGATCCTGATCCAGCCATAGGAGGTTGAAGAAATGAATACTGCCGCAGAATTGCCAATGCCTTTTGTATTTACCGATAGCGCTGCCAATAAGGTCAAAGAACTCATCGTAGAGGAAGGCAATCCAGATTTGAAACTGCGCGTATTTGTGACAGGAGGCGGGTGCTCCGGATTCCAGTATGGTTTTACATTCGACGAAGAAACCAGCGATGACGATACGGTGATGCAGAAAAATGGCGTTACTTTGTTGGTGGATCCGATGAGCTATCAGTATCTTGTCGGCGCGGAAATTGACTATACGGAAGACCTTGAAGGCTCGCAGTTCGTTATCAAAAATCCGAATGCCACATCGACTTGTGGTTGCGGCTCGTCTTTCTCTGCCTGATACTGGCCTACAGGCAAGGGAAGCGCGTTGTTTGAATGAAGACGATACGATCGATCGTTGGTGGTTGATCGGAAGGAAGGTCAATTCGTGTTTGCTTTTTAGGCTTTTTAGGTATTGATAGATATCTTATGTCGGCTATCTATGGTTGACGATCCTGAATGCAGCTGCTTTAACACGCGGGTAAGCGTTGTGGCTGATGAAGTTGGTTTTTTCTTATAACCCTATAAAGTAGCGAGCTGAAAACGAAAACCTACACAAATATAGCAGGGTGAAGCAAAGTCATTTGAAGCGCTAAATTTTTCGGCTATTGTGTCGTGAACAGCGATTAACAAAGGTGAAGTCTTGAGTAACTACTACACGACGCGCCGAATGTGGATTGAAGAAATTCCTGATGATGTCGTTGACCAGATGGCGGCCTTATATCTGGATCATTTTGACGGCACGTCCTATACGTTATTTTGCAATGATTTAGCTGATAAGGACGAAGCGATTCTGCTGTACTGCCATGAGGAATTGTGTGGCTTTACGGTACTCAAAATTTTTTCTGATGACTGGAATGGACGCCGTGTACGTATTGTCTATTCCGGAGACACCATCGTTGCGCCCCAACATTGGGGGCAGCAATCCTTGGCTTTTGCATGGATTGCGCGCGTTGGTGAGATCAAGCGAGAAATGCCGGAATACCCGCTTTTCTGGTTTCTGCTGGTCAAAGGACACCGTACTTTTAAGTATCTGTCTGTTTTCGGAAAATCATTTTTCCCTCATTGGTCGGAATTTCGTCCTGATTTGAAATGCTTAGCCGATCAATTGGCGATCAAAAAATTCGGCAGTGACTATGATGCAAATGCCGGTGTGGTTTGTTTCTCTGAATCGCGCGGACATCTTAAATGCGAGATCGCTGAACCTACGCCAGAAGAAATGCAGCGGATATCCACCCGTTTTTTTATGGAAAAAAATCCGGGCTATCGTCTGGGGCATGAACTCGTCTGTCTTTGTGAATTGGAATCCCCGAATATGAAACCGCTTGCTGCGCGGATATTCAATAAAACCAGCCATGCAGCAGGTGTCGATATTTCATGAATGGCAACTTTCAGGACGGTGAGGAGGCTGCGACAGAGAGGGTGGAGCAGAAAAATACCTGGCTGCTGCAAACCCTAAAACGAAACCGGGATACAGCCTATCTGAAACAGTTTGGTTCTCCTGAAACAGTGGCCGCGTTTCGGGAGCGTGTTCCTGTGTGTGTTTACGAAGACCTCTTGCCTTGGTTAGCACGCATTCAGGCGGGTGAAGCGGATATTCTTTTCGCCGGACGCCCTGTTGCCTACGAACGGACAGGGGGCAGTACAGGCGGCGTCAAATTGATTCCTTATACTGACGAAGGGTTGTCTGACTTCCAGAATGATATTGTCCCTTGGCTGATCGACACCATCCAGACGCATCACATCACGGGGCGTGTCTATTTTTCCATTAGTCCGGCGACTCGGCCGATAGCGTTCAACAACGGCATTCCGGTCGGATTGCCCGATGCGGCCTACCTTGGCGAAATCGCAGGCAGCATGCTTACCGTCATGACAGCGGTGCCACTAGATGTGGCGAATCTTTCTGATGTGACGCAATGGCGGCAGCGAACGCTTGCTTATCTCAAGGCGGCCAGTGATCTTGAGCTGATTTCGGTGTGGAGTCCGACGTTTCTGCTGCGTTTGCTGGACGAAATTCCCGATCCGCAGGCATGTTGGCCGCGTCTAAAAATTGTCAGCTGTTGGGCGTCGGCCTCATCCCGACGGTTTGCCGATGAAGTTCAACGGCGACTCCCGCATGCCCGCCTGCAACCAAAGGGACTGCTGTCGACCGAGGCGGTAGTGACCGTACCGGATAGAAAGGGGCGCCCGCTACCCGCTCGCCATGTGTTTATCGAATACGCCAAAGATGGACGCTTTTTTCTGGAGGATGCGTTGCAAATGGGTGAGGCGTATGAGGCGATTGTAACGACGGCTAGCGGGCTGTATCGTTACCGAACGGGCGACTGGCTCAGATGTGAAGGGCACACGAAACAGGGGCGTCCCATTCTGGAATTTGTCGGGCGCGGTGCCCTGACCTGTGATCTGGTCGGGGAGAAGCTGAATGAGTCTTTTGTGGCTCGTTGCCTTCAGGCATTATCTGCGTTGCCGGTATCTTCCATGCTGTTGCCCGATGCTGACCGCCCAGGCTATGTGCTTATCTGTACGCATGTTCCAGGCGAGGCAGTGCTGGCAGAGTTGGAAGCATTGCTATGCACTAACCCTCAATATGCCTATGCACGCAGGCTCGGACAGCTTGCACCGCTGCGTGTATTAACGCATCCGGAACCATTCCGGGTTATTGAGCGTACGATGCTGGCGCGCGGTGCGCGCCTCGGCGATATTAAACCGCTGGCCTTGCGCCGGGAGGCATTTTGGTTACCTCTGTTTAAATCTTTCTGCCCATGAAAATTACACTGATTTCGCCCAAAGGCCCGCTTTATCGCGTGCGCGGTGGCATTTTCAAGCGCTCCCTTCGTTACCAACCGCTGACCTTGCCTACACTCGCGGCGCTAGTGCCAGCGGATATGAACGCCGAAATTACGCTGATTGATGAAGGCATCACCCCTATCCCGGAGACGATCGATGCCGATCTGATCGGGATGACCGTCATTACCGGCACGGCACGGCGGGCTTACGAGCTGGCGGCACGCTTTCGGAGCCAGGGCCATACGGTTGTTCTTGGCGGTCCGCATGTCACGTTGGTGCCCGAAGAAGCAGCGCGCCATGCCGACGCGATTTGTATAGGCTATGCCGAAGACAGTTGGCCCGCATTGCTGCGTGACTGGGCGGCCGGCCGCCTGCAACCGATATATCGCCAGGCGCCTGATTTTTCCTTAAATCGCCTGGATATGCCGCATGCACGTCGGGATCTGTTCGATTCACGGCAATTTTTGACACAGGCTGTTTTCGAAGCGACGCGGTCGTGTGCGCATGCCTGCGAGTTTTGTGTCGCGCCCACCGCCTGGGGGCGGCGACAATATCAAAAACCCGTCGATTGGGTCATTGAAGATATTCGTCGCGTTGGGCAGAAACGGATTCTCTTTGTCGATCTCAATCTGATTTCTGACCGCAATTACGCCAGGGAGCTGTTTACGCGCCTGATCCCATTGAATGTGCAATGGTTTGGCTTGTCGACCGTTCTGCTGGCGCTAGATGCCGAACTGCTGGAGCTGGTGGCGCGCAGTGGTTGCCGCGGACTGCTGCTCGGCCTGGAGACCGTCACACCGGAAAGCCTTGGAGATGCCGGAAAGTGTTTCAACGGTGCGGTACATTTCAAGGATTTCATTGCTGACCTGCACCGGCTCGGCATCGCGGTCCAGGGGTGTTTTGTTTTTGGCCTGGAGCATGATACGCCCGATGTTTTCGACGCGACGGTGGAGTTTGCGATCGACGCTGGCGTTGACCTACCGCGCTTTGCCGTCCTTACGCCGTTTCCGGGGACGCCGCTATACCGTCGTTTGGACGCCAGCGGTCGAATCCTTAGCCGGGATTGGGACCTCTATGATGGGCAACATGTCGTTTTTCAGCCGTACAACATGTCAGTGCGCGAACTTGCGGAAGGCCACGAACGCGCCTGGAAAGCAACTTATCGCTGGTCGGCAATTGCCAGACGTCTGTGGCGGGCGCGCAACTTCCGACCGCTGGCACTGACTGCCAATTTCGGCTACCGATTTTATGCACACAATTTGCATCGTTTCTACACGTGCGACTGGCCGATACAGCCCCTGCCTTCGTTATCCACAGATAAGAAGGCGGTGAGCAGCGTGGTGTTTCAAGCGCCAAAATCTTCAGCGCGCACTCAGAGAACCGTATGCGGTTGACCTTAGTGCAGCCGGCTATCGGCCATCGCGTTGGCGAGTCTTACATCCGCTCCTGGCAGATGGAGCCCCTGCCGATCGCCGTGCTTGCGGGGCTGACAGGCCGTCATATCGAGCTGCGTTTTTACGATGACCGACTCGAAACCATTCCTTTTGACGAACCGACCGATGCTGTCGCCATCCCTGTCGAAACGTATACTGCCCGGCGGGCGTATCAGATCGCCCAGCGTTTTCGGCAACACGGCGTTCCGGTCATTCTTGGGGGGTTCCATCCTACGCTGATGCCGGAGGAAGCCTCGGGTTTTGCCGATGCCGTGGTGACGGGTGAGGCGGAGGCCGTATGGCCCGAAGTCATGGATGACCTGGCGCATGGAACGCTGAAAGCTCGTTATGACGGCGGGACGCGCCTTGATTTGTCCGCCATTTCGGTAGATCGCAGTATTTTCCGGAATAAGCGCTATTTGCCGATTGGGCTGGTGGAAACAGGGCGGGGGTGCCGTTTTCCGTGCGAGTTTTGTGCCGTCCAGACCTTTTTCCAGCGCAGTTATCGTGTTCGTCCGGTGGGCGATGTCATTCGTGAGCTGGAAGTTTTGCGCGCCAGCAGAAAACTGTTTTTCTTCGTCGATGACAATTTTGCCGGACAGATCGATGACAGGCGCGAATTGCTTTCGGCGCTTGCGCGCCTGTCCCTGCGCTGGATTACGCAGATGAGCATTCATGCAGCGCACGATGAATCGTTTGTGCGGCAACTCGCGCGTAGCGGGTGCCGTGGCGTCCTCATTGGCTTTGAGTCGCTCAATGAGGCTAATCTGCTGCTGATGCGCAAACGTTTCAACACCATGCGCAGCGGTTATGCGGGGGCGCTGGCGAATTTGCGTCAGCACGGCATCGGCGTATATGGGACGTTCATTTTTGGCTATGAGCACGATACGGCAGATGCTTTTGCCGAAGCGGTTGACTTTGCTCAGGCGCAGAAAATGTACCTTGCGGCATTTAATCATCTGACGCCGTTTCCCGGTACGCCGCTTTATCGGCGTTTGCAGGATGAGGGTCGCCTACGCTTCGATGCCTGGTGGCTGGATTTGCGCTACCGTTACAACGAGCTTCCTTTCGTGCCCAGGCAATTGTCACCGGAAGCCGTCACGCAGGGGTGTGTCGAGGCACGCCGCCGCTTTTATGCCTGGTCGAGCATTCTTCGGCGCAGTTTGGGTAATCGAGGCGATGGATTCATGTTTCGCCATTTTTTCCCGATCAACGCGTTGCACCGGAACGAAATTTCCCTGCGCAACGGCTATCCGCTGGGTGATGAAAGCGAATTTGTCTTGGATGCGCCATGATTCACCTACGCCTTGCCACGCCTGATGACGACGCTACGCTGCGTGCATTGTTGCGCAGCAACCCGATGCCTGGGTGGGTCAGCATGGCAATGACGCGAGAGCCGTCTTTCTTTGCAGGCGCCGGCCATTTCGGGCGCGAATGGGTAGTGCTGGGACATACTGCGGAAGATGTGAGTGAAAAGAAAGACGCAAGGCGTACCGGTGTCGGAGAGGCCGGCGAGGCGGTAGGAATGTACGTTTGTACCGAACAGCCGCTGCACTGGAACGGCATGCAAACTCAAGTGGGCTATCTGGGCGGTTTGCGGATAAGCCCGCGCTATCGACATCGCTTGCGGCTCCTCAAAATCGGCTATGCATCGATTCCGCATTTTGCGGCAGAGTGCAAGGCAGCCCTTTGGTATACCGCGATTGCGTCGGAAAACCGGACGGCGCGTCGATTGCTGGAAGCCGGTCTGCGCGGCTTGCCGCGCTATCGTCCGCTGAACGAGCTGGTTACGCTGGCGCTCCCTAAAGCGCGCGGTCGCCGGCATGGCGCATGGCGGCAGGCGATGCCTGGCGAACTGGAAAATCTTTGCCGCTTTCATAACCAACAGGCAGGTCGTTACCAATTTTCGCCGGTGATGGATCCCGTGCGGGCAGAGGCGACAGGCGCGGTTTTTTATTGTATTGATGGAAATGCTGGCCCGTCGGCCGTGATGGCGCTTTGGAATCAGCAGGCCTATAAACAGGTGATGGCCTGCGCCTACCGGATGCCGCTGAATGCATTGCTGCCGCTCTACAATGGTTACGCCCGCCTGGCAAAAAGAATCCTCCTACCGCTGCCGGGGAAAGCGCTCGACCAGACATTTCTCGCCTTTCTTGCCGTGTCAGAAACGTGTGAAGACGAATTTCTAATGCTGATTGAAGATGCGCTGGCACTTTGCCCAACGGCAGTGATGAGTCTGGGCCTGCATGCCGGCCATCGCTGGCTCGACCCGGTGCTCAAGCGCTTTCGGCCAAGTGCCTACCGGACGTGGATCTACACTGTTGCTTTTGACGATGCTGTGCAGCATTGCGCTTGCATTATGCCGCCCGATGGGCGCCCTGCCCAACCGGAGGTGGCCGTGTTATGAGGATTGCGCTCATCCGCCCGAATATGGGCGATTACCGTTCCGGCGATGCCATGCCGCCGCTGGTCATGGGTATTCTGGCGGCGCGGGCAAGCGGGCACGAAATTCTTTTTTACGACGATAGGGTCGAGGCCGTGCCGGAGAAACTGGATGCCGATCTCGTCGCCATGAGCGTTGAAACCTTTACCGCCCGCCGTGCTTATGAACTTGCGGCGCATTTTCGACGGCAAGGTATGCAGCTGGTCATGGGCGGATATCACCCGACTTTTTTACCGCAGGAAGCGTTGGCGCATGCCGATGCGATCATCATCGGCGATGCCGAGGGCGCATGGGAGCGCCTGCTTGCCGATGCTGAAGCCGGGTGTCTGCATCGGATTTATCGGGGCGATAACGATGCACCAATGACGCAATTGCGTATTGATCGCTCCATTTTTGCTGGAAAGCCCTATGCGCCCGTCGATCTGGTCCAGTACGGACGCGGTTGCCGGTTTGCCTGCGACTTTTGTTCGATTCATGGTTTTTATGGCCATCGGGTGCGGGTGCGGCCGGCTGCGGACGTTCAGCGTGAACTAGAAGCGATCAGGGAAACCGTTGGCCGTAACCGCCTGTTGTTTTTCGTCGACGACAATCTATTCAGCAACCGGGAAAATCTGACAGCGCTGCTGGCAGCCATTCGTCCGCTCGGATTGCGTTGGTCATGCCAGATCAGTATCGATGTCGCGCGTGATCCGAAGCTGCTCGACGGCCTGGCTGAGGCGGGTTGTCGCTATGCGCTCATCGGCTTTGAGAGTCTGGAGCCGGAAAATCTTGCCCAGATGAAAAAGCGCTGGAATCAGGTGTCCGGCCATTACCTCGACGTCGTGCGCGCATTGCACCGGCGCGGCATCGGCATCTATGGAACATTCGTTTTCGGTTATGACCGCGATACGCCGGAAACCATTCGCCGTAGTTTGGATTTTGCCTTGGAGGCGCGGCTGGAAATCGCTAATTTCAACCCGCTGACGCCAACGCCAGGCTCCGGACTTTACCAGCGTCTTGCACAAGAGAAGCGGCTGTTATCGCCGCAGTGGTGGCTCGATCCCAAGTATCGGTACGGCGACCCGATTTTCATCCCACGTGCTATGTCGCCCGAAATGCTGGCGCAGGAGTGTTTTGAGGCTAAGCGCCGTTTTTACGCCTGGTCGTCCATTGCCCGGCGCGTATTGGGCGGCGACATGCCGTTTTCCGGCTTTTGTACGGCAATCACGGCTATCGCTAACCTTATTTCCCGCCGCGAAATTTATCGCAAGCAGGGACGTGTGCTCGGCACCTAGGAAAACGTGTGAAAATTACCCTGATCAAGCCGACGATCGGCCGCCGCGAGCATAGCCTGTATGTCGACGAAGGGCGTATGGAGCCTCTGATGCTGGGCGTGCTCGCCGGCCTGACGCCGCCGGATATCGAGGTTGTTCTGTACGATGACCGGATGGAGGCGATTCCTTACGATGAGCCGACCGATCTTGTCGCCATCACTGTCGAAACCTATACCGCACGGCGGGCGTACGAGATTGCCGCAGAATTCCGGCTGCGGGGTGTGCCGGTTATTCTGGGCGGAATGCATGTTGCGCTTTTACCGGAAGAGGCAGCCATGCACGCCGACAGTATTTTTGTTGGTGATGCCGAAACGGGTTGGCTACAGGTGCTTGCCGATGCCCGCACTCAGCGGCTGCGGCGGCGCTACGACGGTGCGCCCGGCATTGCACAATCCGGCAATGTTCGTCCGCGGCGCGATCTGTACGCCGGCAAGGGCTATCTGCCGATTACCTTGATGCAGTTCTCGCGCGGATGCCGCTTTGCGTGCAGCTTTTGCGCAGTGAGTCAGTATTTTGGCAAAAAGCACTACCTGCGCCGGATTGATGAAGTTGTGGCTGAGATCGAGAGCCAGCCGCGTCATTTCATTTTTTTTGTCGATGACAACATTGCCTCGGATCGTACGGCGCTTAAGGAGCTGTGCCATGCACTCATCCCGCTGCGCGTGCATTGGATCAGCCAGGCCAGCCTTGATGTGACGCAGGATCGGGAGTTGATGCGGCTCATGGAACGAAGCGGTTGCTGGGGGCATGTCATGGGCTTTGAGTCGATTAGCCCCGGAAGTTTGCGGGATGCACGCAAGTCGCCGAATATCCGGGGGTTCTCACATTACGCGCAGGAGATTGCCGTTTTGCGTGACCACGGCATGCAAACGTGGGCGGCATTTACGCTGGGGTACGACCACGATACGCCCGCCAGTATCCGCGCAACGGTGGATTTTGCGCTACACAATAAATTTACCTTCGCTGCTTATAACATTTTGATGCCCTATCCGGGGACGCCGCTTTATCGCAAGCTGGCGCAGGAAAACCGGCTGCTCTATGACGGCCGGTGGTGGCTACATCCAGAATACCGATTCAACCATGCGGCCTTTCGCCCGGCGCGCATGTCGCCCGATGAGCTCACGCAGGCTTGTCACGCTGCGCGCACGCGCTATAACAGCCTGGGGGGTATGGTCTGGCGATTTTCGGACTGGCAAACCAGTTTCCGCTCTTTGGGAAGAGTTTTATCGTATTGGCGTTACTCGTTATTGTTCCGCAAGGAAGTGTATAAGAAGCACGGTATGAAATTCGGACTGCGATGATTTCTGCAATTCGGCTTTATCAATATATTGCGCCGCTTATTCTGACGCCTGCATCATGGTATTTATGGTGGCATGAGTACGATAATTTGCAGCAGACGCTAGCAGCGTGGCTGACGCCTATCTTGTGGGCATACATCGTGCCGGCCGTCGGCACCAATGTGTGTCAGGTGTGGGAATTTGATGTCCGCTGGAAACTGGGGCGTTTTCGGCCTCACCATGGTTTTGTTTTCGGCAGCGCTACGGCGATGATTGCCTGGCTTGTGCATGGACGACCGGCGGATGGCTTTGCCGACGCGCTGCGTTATGCACTGGTTCTCTGTTCTGTGCTCGGCTTCTGGAATCTACTGTACGAGGTTAAAGCCCTGCGTATTGGGATGCTCAAGGTGTACAACGAGCCTTGGGCTGCGGGGCGGGGCGAGGAGGCCATCGCTTTTGATTATGCCCCTTGGTTTTTTGGCGGGTTTGGCGCCGTTTATGGCTTGTCGATCGGGATGCTGGAGTGGTTCGTTCATCATTTCGGAATTCCGGCAGCGATGTTGGGCTTTATGTATATCCTCGCCAGTCTCGTGTTGTGTATCGCCATTCCTGTACTCGGCTTTATCCGGCATTCGATGCGCCGTTATGGGCATGTCGGTATCCGTCCAGTCAACAAAAACACCCTGGAGAAAGAAGATTCATCATGGCCGGTCTCTTAAATACCGCTATTCTGGCGCTTTCGCTCGCGGCGCTATGGCTTTGCCAGTGGGCGGCCAGTCATCTTTCAGTAGGTTATACGCTGTTAGCCGTTTGGGTATTTAGCCTTGTTGCTAATACGCCGTTTGCCATTATGCATGAGGCCGTCCACGGTGTGGCCAGCCGGAATCGGCGCTGGAACGAGCTGCTTGGCCTCGTCGCTGGCTGGGCGTTTCCTACCTCTTTTTCCATGCAGCGTGTGGCGCATGAAGGGCATCACCACCGAAATCGCACGGATTTCGATTTGTATGACTACTATCTTCCCGGTCAGTCGAAACGGGTGCGCAATCTCTGGCTGTATCTGGGTAATTTATTCGGGCTGTACTGGTGGTCGGTCATCTTCGGCAATCTGGTCTATCTGCTGGCGCCTGGCCTTTACCGTTCGCGCTTTTTTACTGAGCGCTTGTCACCCGCGCTGGGTTTTGGGCCTTATGTTGCTGATCTGGCAAAACTGCCGCCTTTGCGGGTGTGGGTGGAAATTGCGTTGGCTTTTATGTATCAGGCTGGAATGATCTATTGCCTGGATCTTAAAATGGCAAGTGTCGTTGCTTGTTACTGGGCGTTTGCTTTGCACTGGTCTGCGCTTCAGTATGTTGATCACGCTTGGAGTGCTCGCGATATTCGTAACGGCGCATGGAATCTTAAGGTGTTGCCGCCATTTCGCTGGATCGCGCTGAACTACCATTACCATCAAGCGCACCATCAGCATCCTGAGGCGCCTTGGTTCGATCTGCCGAAATTCGTTGATCCTGCTGCGCCACAGCCTTCGTTTTGGCGCATTTATCTGAGTCTATGGAAGGGCGTGCGCCCGGCACCGCCTATGGGCGCACCTGCTGACTTAGATTTTCTTTTTCCGGCGGCCGATCAGCCAGCCAATGATGGCGCCCATTAGCAGACCGCCAGCAAGACCGCACAACGCGGCCTTCCCAAGCGCCCGTTCAGCTTCGCCTAGAATCGGGTTGTCCAGAAAATTCGTGCCAATGTGGATACCACGGACTCTCCAGCGACCATCGTCTTCTTTAGCCATTGTGGCTGTCCAGCGCGTGTGCAGCTCGTAAGGACGACCGTCGCGGAGAACGTATTTCTCGACGCCGCTGCCAACGACAAGCCCCCACGATTTATCAGCGGAAAGCTCGGTTAATGCGTCTGCTGTAAAACGGATTTCCAGTTTCGAGAGATACCCCTTCTCGCCAAACCATTTGGTGAAATAGCGGGAAACATCGGGCCGGCTACTCAGAAACTCCTGATTGATGGGGGTCGCCCGAATATGTTCGCTCAATACTGGCAACATTTCGTCGTAGTTTCCCGAGTTGATGGCCGATTCGACAACCTTGAGCGTTTGCCTCAGCTCATGGTGAATCTCTTCATCCGTTGCCTCTGTAGCATAGGCAGTGCAAGCTGAAAAAATGCAGATCAGGCCAAGCAGTAATTTTCCAATCATATTGTTTTTAAACATTTCTTTCCTTTACGTGACAATGCATCAACAGCGCTAATGCCAGTCCGGACAATACATCAAGAAAATGGTGCTGGTGAATAAAAAGCGTAGAAGCCATGATCGCGATGAGCCAGCAAAAAAGCAAGATACATATCGACCGACCGATTTGTTGCGAGGCAATGGCAAGGATAATGGCTGCAGAATAGACTACATGCAGGGAAGGAACGAGGTTGTAAGGGCGGTCGATGGAAAACAGCACCTCAAAAATTGGGCGATAAAGAGGATCCGACGGCACGATGCGCGGAAAGCCCAAACGGGCAGGGAAAGCCAGAAAAATAAATCCGGCAATGCATGTTGCCCAAATGAGTGCCCTTGCCAAACGCTCCATAGCCTTAGGTGGCAGGAAAAATGGAGGGAGCAGGAACAGGACGTACATCGAGAGGTAGAGCCAGATGAATTCTGGCATAAAAGGTATGTTAAGTTCCCATGCAAAAAAGAGCTCGTGTTGGTAGTCACGATATCCGGCCAACCAGTTTGTGAATGGATAAATACAAAAAAACGCCAGACCGACACGACTGCCCAAGATGAGAAAAACGATGGTGCGTGTTCTGGAAAGCGGCCGAGAGGATGCGTTGAAAAGAAACGGAAGAGAAATCTCGAATACCGGGCTCGTTTCATTTTTTCCGCAGAGGGGGGTTGGGGAGTCCTGGTTTGCGGGAGGAGGGGTGGCATGCATATCAATAAGATCAGGCATTCACTTGAAAAAATCAACTCCCGCCCTTACTATTAGCACTCGGCAGCGTTGAGTGCTAACAGCGCATGCATGTATCCCTTCGGTGACCTTGTGGACACCAAAAAAGTCAGTCTTTACATAGTGCTAAAACATAGGAGACAAGAGTATGAAGATTCGTCCTTTGCATGATCGCGTGATCGTTAAGCGTCTGGAGGAAGAACGCAAGACCGCTTCCGGCATCGTAATCCCCGACAATGCCGCCGAGAAGCCGGATCAGGGCCAGATTCTGGCTGTCGGCCCTGGTAAGCGCGATGAAAATGGCAAACCCGTGGCGTTGGACGTCAAGGTAGGCGACCGTGTGCTGTTTGGTAAATATGCCGGTCAAACCGTCAAAGTTGATGGTGAAGAACTGCTCGTTATGCGTGAAGAAGACATTATGGGCGTCGTCGAAGCCTGAGTCTCTCTCCGGTTAGATGTCCCTGAGTCTCTACTGATTACTTGATTTAAGGAGTTTTTCATGGCAGCAAAAGACGTTAAGTTTGGTGATTCCGCCCGTTCCCGCATGGTTGAAGGCGTCAATATTCTGGCCGATGCCGTCAAGGTGACGCTGGGGCCGAAAGGACGCAATGTCGTTCTTGAACGCTCGTATGGCTCGCCAACCGTGACCAAGGATGGCGTTTCCGTCGCCAAGGAAATTGAACTAAAGGATAAGTTCGCCAATATGGGCGCGCAAATGGTCAAGGAGGTTGCCTCCAAGACTTCCGATATTGCCGGTGACGGCACGACGACGGCGACGGTGCTGGCGCAGTCGGTGGTCCGTGAAGGGATGAAATACGTGGCGGCCGGTATGAATCCGATGGATCTTAAGCGCGGTATCGATAAAGCGGTCGCAACGATCGTCGAAGAGCTGAAAAAACTTTCCAAACCGTGCAAAACTTCCAAGGAAATCGCCCAGGTTGGCTCGATTTCGGCCAACTCGGATGCCGATGTTGGCAAGATCATCGCCGATGCAATGGACAAGGTTGGCAAGGAGGGTGTGATTACCGTTGAAGATGGCAAGTCGCTGAATAACGAGCTGGATGTTGTTGAAGGCATGCAGTTCGATCGCGGCTACATCTCCCCTTACTTCGTGACCAACTCCGAGA
>ERZ773077.355-NODE-355-length-34611-cov-3.710036_pt1 | contig 34611 bp, 12 predicted proteins | sample MGYA00580612_ERZ773077 | MGnify/ENA primary metagenome ERZ773077 (study PRJEB29015, sample SAMEA2737971) | human oral metagenome | biome: human oral; feature: human-associated habitat; material: dental | place: China | collected 2021 ...
GCAATCAAACAATGGTAGGGTTTTTGGCTGATTTGTTTGAACACGGTCGCGCCGAAATTTTTAAGCGCGGCTTCCAAAACACTGCGAGTTCTTGGGCCGTCAACTGGAATCCAAAAATCCGGCCACCTAATCCAATGAGTCTCGGCTATGGGTAAAGTACGTGGAGAAAATCCAGTGAGCATCACAATATGATCGGGCAATTCCACGCCTTCCCGGTAATAGCTACGAGGCCGACCTCTTATTCGTGCGCCGGAAGGGAACACAACAACGCCGGGTTCTTGTTCACTCCACTGCGTCGTTGCATTCACGTGTCCATTACATCATCACTCGCCAAAAGCGCTAAGCCTCCCGCGCCCATTCCGCCACGACCTTCCGGTCTGGCTTTCCCACGGCGGTGAGTGGCACGCGGTCCATGATGAGCAATCGGTCAGGTTGTTTGAAGTCGGCCATGCCCGCATCGTGGACGGCTGCGCGTAGTAGTTCCAGGTCAATCTGGCTTCCGGGTTGCGCAACAATCCCCGCCACCACGGCTTCGCCAAGGTACTCGTCGGGTGCGCCCACCACCACAACGTTGGCCACGCCTGGTACCTGCGATAACACTTCTTCCAGTTCCACGCAGTCCACATTTTCCCCGGCTTTGATCACTACGTCTTTGATGCGGCCCATCACCACCACGGATCCGTCGTCGTGGATGTGCACGTTATCGCCGCTGCGGTACCAGCCGTCGTCAGTAAAGGATGCTTCGTTGGCGGCGGGTGCCCGGTAGTAGCCGAGGATGGTGTAGGGTCCGCTGGTTTCCAGGCCACCATCAACGCCGATGCGGAGCTTGTCGAGCGGACTCATAGGGTAGCCCTGGGTGGTGCGCACTCGGTCGCGGTCTGGGTCTCCTGGAGTGGTGAAGCACAATAGTCCTTCGGCCATACCGAATACTTGCTGGAGGGTGTTGTTAAATGCCTCATCCACAAGGGTTGCTTGTTCTGGGCTAAACCGCGCGCCGCCGACCTGCACAAGGCGCAGTGAGCTGAGGTCTTGGGTTTCCCATTCGGTGGCTTCCGCCCACAGCAATGCAAGGGAAGGAACGGCGGAGACAACGGTGACGCGGTGTTGTTCGATGAGGTCAAAGATCATGTCGGGGCTGGGAATGGGTGCGCAGACAACGGTACCGCCTGCGGCCAGCACCCCAAACAGCCCAGGGCTTGCCAGCGGGAAATTGTGTGCCAACGGCAGCGCAGCAAGGTAGACGTCGTCTCCCGTAATGGTGCAGGCAGCGGCCGCGCAGGCAATGTTGTAGCGGTAGTCCTGGTGGGTCCGGGCAATCAGCTTGGGCAACCCTGTGGTTCCGCCAGACACAAGCAATACGGCAGGGTTGTCCGGCACAAACCCGGGATGCCACCCGGCCGCGTCCGCACCAGCATCTCCCCCATCAGTCCCTTCTGCAACCGGCAGCCCCCCAACATGCACAACAGAAACATCGCACGAAGCAGCCACCTCGTCTAGCAAAGCCTTATCGGTGCCCACAAGTTCGGCCGCCCCGCTGAGCTGTGCCAAGTGCGACAGTTCCGCAAAGCGATGACCTGGCAGCGTGAGTACTGGCACGCATCCGGCAAGCAGGGTTCCCAGCAGCGCTTCGGCAAACGCTAGACCATTCTCAAGGTGCAGCAGCACACGGTCACCCGGCTGGCGTCCCCGCGCTAGTAGCCCCCGCGCAACGCCTTCCGCCTGGGCGCGTAACTGTGCATAGGTGAGGGTGCGCGGGCCGTCGATAATCGCGGCCTTGTTCGGGGACTGTTCTAGCTGGTCCCATACCAGCTGGTCCAGGGGCTGTCCGGCATCGAGTGAGGGGTCGTCGTTAAGGAACGGCAGCATGGGTGAGCCGACGAATCCTGTGCGGAGGTTGTTGTCGGTGCTTGACATCGGAGCAGGTGAGGTAGTTTCCTTGTGCATAAAGGTAAGTCTAACCTAATATAATTAGATATGACCTTGCCTACCACTAGTTTGTCTTCAGATAGCTTGCCATCACATCAAGACATTCGCCAAACCAATGGCACTGACACCTTTGATGTCATTGGCATTGGTTTTGGACCGTCGAACATCGCATTCGCAGCGGCATTGGCCGACGAGAACGAAGCACACCCAGACAAAGCACAGCTCACAGCCCTGTTCTTGGAGTCCTCCCCCACCACCGCGTGGCACCCGGGCATGCTGCTTCCCGACGCCGTGATGCAGATCGCTTTCCCCAAGGATTTAGCCACACTGCGCAATCCCCGCAGCCGCTTCACCTTTTTCAACTATTTGTTTGAAAATAATCGGCTCACGGACTTCATTAATCTGCAAACGTTCTTCCCCTCCCGCCAGGAAATCGCAGACTACATCCAGTGGGCGGCCCGCAACGTCCCCGTTGACGTGCAGTACGGCACCAGCGTGACCAGCATCGATACCGATGGAGACATCGCCGTGGTCAACACGGTTGATGCAGACGGCAACACCCAGCACTACCGTGCTCGCGCCGTTCTCCTAGGCACGGGACTGAATCCATCACTCCCCGACGGCCTCACCGAGAATGATCGAGTGTCCCACAGCGTGCACATTCTGCCGTTCCTTGAACAATTCAGGGAACACAACACCACCACCCCGAACAAAAAACTCGCCGTGTTGGGTGGCGGACAAAGCGCAGCGGAAATAGCAAAGTACCTGCACGCTACGTTCCCCGATTCGGAAGTCCACCTGATTCACACCCGATATGGGCTTACCCCCAGCGACGATTCCCCCTTTGCCAACCGAGTGTTTGACCCCGACGCCGTGGACAAGTGGCACGCCGCCCCCGTCGAAGAACGCGAGCGTCTGCGCGCCGTCCATGCTGGGACAAACTACACTGCGGTGGATCCAGATCTGCTGGATGAGCTCTTCCGCTTGACCTACAAAGAGCGCCTTGATGGAAAGAAACGCCTTTTCATTCACGACACCACATACGTAACGTCGATTGCAGAAACTCCTGATGGCGTGCAGCTTCAGTTGGAAAACTCCATGGACAGCACCACGGAAACCCTCAATGCAGACATGCTCATCTGCGGAACAGGTTTTCATGAATCCGATCCTCGGGAATTTTTTGTAGACTTATCACACATACCCGTGGATGAAAATGGCCGCGTCATCGTGGAACGAGACTACCGGTTAGCTACTGGTGATACCCCCGCTCCGGCTATTTACCTGTGTGGTGGTGTAGAACATAGTCATGGTTTCAGTTCATCACTGTTGTCCCTGGTATCCATCAGGGCAGGTGACGTACTTGAATCGGTGAAAAGCTACCTCGCCACCACGCCTACCCGCGTGACCTAACGCCACACACATGCGGGCGGCAGTTAAGGGCAGTGGCACCGGCACGACACTACCCAGGAGGAGGAAGCTCGCTATGGGGAAAGGCTTTCAGGGAGCCATGCTCCGCGCCATGCGCGTTGAGGAGCACGCCGCAACCGTCATCGAGTCCGAATGGCTCACGCAGCACGTTGTACACATTACGTTTCATTCCGACACGTTACTGAACAGCGACGGGGAGCTTCCCGCCTCGTGGGTGCGCGTATGGTTCCCTGACCATGAGGGCCAGGGAAAACTTCATCAGCGCTGTTACACCCTCCTCCACGCCGACCCCACCACCGGAGTCTTTTCCATCGCGTTTCTTATTCACACCCCTAGCGGCCCGGCATCCTCGTGGGCTGTGCGCGCCCGCGCGGGGGATGAACTCACCATGCAGCGGTTCGGTGGGGACGGCTTTACTCCCGACGACCAACCGCCGCGCGGCTACCTGTTCGTCGGCGACGCAGCATCGTGGCCCGCAATCAACGCCATCATCGGCACGCTGCCCACCGGCACACCCATCCAGGTTGTCATGGAACAATTCCGCGATGACGATACCCAGTTGCCCTTCCCTGACCACCCCGACATCACCGTCCGCTGGATACCCACACGTCACGACGCCCGCGCGCTTGTCGACGCCCTCGAAGGCCACGACGTTCACGGGTGGCGCTGTTGGGTCGCCGCCGAAAGCACGGCAACCCGGCTGGTCAAATCGCATCTGGAACTGAATTTTGGCCACAACCGCGCAACCCTGCATTCCCAGGCGTACTGGATTGAAGGCCGCGCCATGGGCAAACAGGTTGATGTTGAACCTGACACCACAGCTGACAACTCAGGCGCAGATACTGCGGATGCAGCAGCGGAGCAGACCACGGCACCGGTCGCGGCGTCGACAAGCGATACGGCGACCAGTGATAAGGCTGCCGTTTCGGTGCTGCGCCCGGCGCGGGTGGCGTTGATTATCAGTGGGTTGGCGCAGGCGCTGCTGTCCATCACCTACATCGTGCCGTTTATCCTGTTTTCCGAGCTCGCGCAGCGCCTGGTGCGGGGTGCGAACCAGGACGAGCTGATTCAGGTGGGGCTTGTGGGGGTGGGCATCCTGGGCTTCAATACGCTGGGGACGGCAGTGTTGCTGTTCGCGCAGCATGTGTACGATGCCAACTATTCGGCGGCACTGCGGAAGCGCCTGCTGCACAAACTGTCACGCCTGCCCTTGGGCTGGTTTAAAGACCGCCGGTCCGCAGAAGTGAAGACGTTGGTGCAGGACAATGTGTCTTCGTTGCATTATTTGATTACTCACGCGGTGCCGGACATGGTGGGTGCGGTAGTGACCCCGCTCGCCATTCTGATTTACCTGTTCACGGTGGATTGGCGGTTGGCGCTGGTGTTGCTGCTTCCCATCGTGCTCTACATTGTGATCACGGTGCGCCAGGCCAGTGCTGATAAGCAAAAAATTGCCCGGATTCTGCGCTGGAACGCCACCATCAGCGGCGATACGGAACGGTTCGTGTCCGGGCAAGCCGTGAGCCGAGTGTTTGGCGACGATGCCACAGTCAACCTGCCCCGTGAACTGCAAGAAATGGGCGATTACCTGATCACCTGGCAGCGCAGCACTTTGGACTCCAAACTGAATTCCACACAAATGACCAAGCCGATGAGCATCATGGCGTTGTTGCTGCTGGTGGGGACTGGCCTTGTGGTGGGCGGCGTCATGCCTGCGGAAAACATTATTCCGTTTTTGATCTTGGGAGCATCCTTTGGTGATCGCCTGCTGGCCGTCTCCTATTCCGCCAACGGCATTCGGGAAGGTCTCAACGCGAAAAAGAGCCTGGAACTGCTGCTCACTACGCCGGAGCTCAGCGAATCCAGTGACTATTCGGGGAGCGATGCTGCCACGGGCGCGGAAGACGCTGCCGACACAACTGAGGTCGCGAGCGCACGCACCTGCGGAAACATCACGGTGAAGAACGTCTCGTTCTCCTATTCGGCGGGCACACGGGCGCTGAACAAGATTGACCTTGATATTCCCGCTGGCACGACAACGGCGCTGGTGGGGCCATCCGGCTCCGGGAAATCCACCTTTGCAAGCCTGCTGGCGCGCCTGTGGGACCCCGACGATGGTGCCATCGTTCTCGACGGAGTGAACCTGCGCGACATCCCAGAAGATACGCTGCACCGCAAAGTGGCTGTGGTGTTGCAGGACGTGCAGCTGATCAAGGGAACCCTGTTTGACAACATTGCGCTGGGTCACCCCGAGGCAACGCGCGAAGACGTTCGGGCCGCCGCCCAAGCCGCCTACATTGACGACTTCATCATGTCCCTCCCCCACGGCTACGACACGCCCGTGGACCGCAAGAGCCTATCGGGTGGCCAGCGCCAGCGCGTCGCCATCGCCCGGGCATTGTTGGGTGACCCGGATGTTGTAGTGCTGGATGAGGCAACCGCCGCCGCCGACCCCGATTCCGAATGGGCTGTGCGCAAGGGCCTCGATGCCCTTCTGGAGGGCCGCACCAAGATCATTGTTGCGCACCGCCTGCACACCATCGCCCACGCCGACCGCATTGTTGTGCTCCAGCACGGCGACATCGCTGAGCAGGGCACACACAATGAACTGGTCACCACCAACGGGTTGTACAGCAGCCTTGCCTCCAGCATGCACAGAAAGTAGGCCCATGCTTTTCGACGCCCCCTCCAACCTCGCCGCCATCACCGGACCGGAAGCCACGCGCGATCGCATCTCATTTTTCACCCTGAGTGTCGTGTCCACAGCGGTGCAGGCCGGGGCAATCATGACGCTGATTCCGCTGTTCGAGGGACTTTTCTCAGACAATCCCGCCTCCGCAATACGCTGGGTGGGCATGCTCGTTGGGCTGGTGGCGCTGGGGTGGGGCATTGACCACATCAGCCACCGCATTGGCTTTTCCTTGGGGTGCCGCATTCTCAAAACCGTTGAAACCTCTGGGGTCGCGTCGATCCGTGAGATGGATATTTCGCAGCTGCACTCCGAATCCGCATCAAAACTTTCAAAACTACTGTCCACCGCAGGTGCCGAATCCCTCTCCGCGCTTGCGCACCTGATGTTCCCCCTCATCCAAGGGATCCTGATTACCCCACTGCTCAGCATTTTCCTGCTCACCATATCGTGGAAGCTGGCCGTGGTGGCCTTCGTGACCGGCGTTCTTCTGACCTTGGCATTGGTGGGGTCTCAGCGTCTGATCGCCCGCTCCGAGGCGGCCTACGACGACGCCACCCGCGAACTCAACGACGCCACACTGGAATTCGCGTGGGCACAACCAACGCTCCGCACCGCCGGGGTGAGCCGTTCCGCCCTTGACGACGTCCTCCGCGGGTCACGACAGCGCGGGCTGCGCCTCCTCCTCTGGCAAATCCCGGGTGAGACGCTGTTCAGCATCGCCTCACAGCTCGGCCTTCTCGCATTCGCACTGGTCACCGGCATGCTGTACCTCAATTCCGACATCTCCGGCGCCACCGCCGCAGCCCTCATCATCGTGTTGCTGCGCATCATCGAAGCCTCCGGTGCCCTGTCGCTCCTGGCCACACCCATGAGCTCCATGGAACGCACCTTCAGGGACATCCGAGCGCTTGTCGACACCGCCGACACCAGCGATTCCATTCCACCCACTGGAACATCCTCTGACGCGGTGGACGTGCAGGTCAGCGACGTGACCTACCACTACCCCGACACCACTGTGGGCATCAATTCCATCAACCTTGCCCTGCCTGCGGGAAGCATCACCGTTGTTGTCGGGGAGTCCGGCTCTGGAAAATCCACTCTCCTGGACGTTCTCGCGGGGCTTCGAGAGCAAAACACTGGCAGCATTGCGTTTAACGGCACTGCCTTGGACGCGCCCAATCGCCTGGCGCATACCTCTGTGATGTTCCAAGCGACAGAGCTCCGTCAGGGCACACTCCGCGACAACGTCACCGCAGCCGATGCCAACGCCGATTTAGACAGCATTGCCGATCAGGTGCAGCTTGTTGACATTCTTGACAAGCTGCCGCACGGCTGGGATTCCACCGTCGGCGAAGGCGGGAGCACGCTGTCCGGCGGCGAGCGTCAACGCGTTGGACTCGCTCGGGCGCTGGCCAAAAACACCGGCTTGTTGCTGGTCGATGAGGCAACATCCGCCCTGGACGCCACCAACGAACAAGCAATTGTAGAGGCCCTGGGCAGGCTGCGGGGTCACCGCACCATGGTGATTGTGACGCACCGCCCCGCGTTGGTATCCATCGCCGACACTGTTGTGGTGCTCAAAGACGGTGCCATTGCCGAAAACGGCACCGTCAACGAACTCATCGACAAGGGCGGGTTATTCACCCACTTGTGGCGCCGCTGGCAAGACGTTGAGCAGTGGACTGTTTAAGTAGTACTCGTGCGAGTAAAAAACTCATGCACGAGTTCGTTGAACTCGTTGGGGCGTTCCAGATAACCAAAATGCCCGGCGCGAGGTAACTCGACATACTCCGCCCTAGGAATGAGCTGGGCGACATCGCGCACTTGCTCGGGGAAAATCACGCGATCATCCGCGTATGCCAACGTCAGCACAGGAACCGCGATCTGCGGGTAGTGCTGCGACTGATCGCTGCCGCAGTCCGCCGCGATTTGTTGAGCAAGACCCACTGTTGATCCCTGCCCTGCGAAGGTGAGCAAGGCGAGCCAGTCGGCAGACGCGGCGTCGTCAAGCAGGGTGCTGGGGGATAAATTGAGCGTTGCGGTGGTCGCGGCGAGGTAGTCGGGGGCGACGGTAGACAGGGCATCCGTGACCGCCGCGAGTTCTTTCGACTGTGCAATCTGCAGGGGTGTGAGGCGCGCGTGGGCGGCCGCAGCAACGACACCCCGCACCAGGTCAGGCCGCTGGCGCGCAGCCTCCAGAACGATGCGGGACCCCAGGGACGTACCCACGAGGAATGCCGGTTCGCCGAGGTGTTGGTCGATGATGGTCAGGACGTCTTGGACCAGGTCGTTGAAATGAAACTGCTGGTCGGGGTTGATGTTGCCGCCGCTGCCGCGGTTATCAAACGTGGCTACCCGCCACCCACGAGCCACCAGCCCTGGGACTTGATGGGCGTCCCACACTCGACCAGAGGCATTCCGGCCCATCACCATGACAATAGGCGTGCCCTCACCTGTGATGTTCAGGCCAAGATCTGCCGCCATTATTATTCGCCACGCGCTTCCGCCACGGCTTTCCTCGCTGACAGCGGCAGAATGTCAGTCCAGTTTTCATTCACATAGTCCAGGCATTCAGCGCGGTTTGCCTCCCCGAACACCACATCCCAACCGTCGGGGACGGCGGCGAATGTGGGCCACAGTGAATGCTGTTCCTCTTTGTTTCGAAGAACGTAGAAGCGTCCATTGTCATCATCAAAGGGATTGGTTGGTTGGCTCATATGTTCGCTCCTTGTTATGGTGCCGTGTCATTATTCATTCGCGTTCACTACTTGTGTTCGCATCAGGCGCTGAGCTGCCGCCGTGGATATAAAATCAGCGCGGCCCGAGGCGCGGTACACACAGTTGCTGCCTAGCCGCACCGCAACATTAATGTTTATTCATCATGTGTCGGCCGCGTCTCCAGGATACCCGCAAAGCAAGGCTCACCTAAACTATATAGTGAGAAGAAATGACTATTGGCATGTCAGAGGCGATAAATCGAAGGCATGTGGAGACACTAGTTCTTTGTTGAGGAAACAGCCATCTGAACCGTGCAAGTTTGTTCAACAAACTGAGGTAAGGATACCCTTGACGGCCTTTTTTTAGTATGCAACAATCGTCCACAATATTTGGCGCAGCATAATGGCTGACGCAGCTCAAGGGCTATGGCCAAATAACAGAAGTAATTTCCATAACACGCAAACGCGTCAGGAGGAAGGTCATGACACTGGCCGAAGCCAGACCCCAGGAAGACCCCCCCACCGTAACCGCCGACGAAACTACGGCACCTGTAGAAGCAGAAGAATATGAAGAATATGACGACGAGCCGGAAGTGACGGACACGCGAATGGGCAGAGGATTCGGCGTGATCGCCGTTGCAGCGTTGATCGTTGCACTAGCCTCAGCAGTGACTGCTGGGGCCACAGTATTTTATATTTTAGAATCCACCACCCGGAGCGAAGAACGCACTGCGCAGCTTGTCGCCGCCCTGAAGGAACCGCAATCATATGCTCTCCAGGGTTCTGCGGGGGCAACAAACCAGTCGGGCGCAGTTCAAGGTGCCCAGCCAGGCCAACCTGGTGCCGCAGCGCAAGCAGGTCAGCCTGGCGCGCAGGCCCAGGCAGGCGCGGCTCAACCCGGTGCCGCCAGCGCTGGTGGTGCCGCACAGGGGCAACAGGGCGCACAACCCCAGGCTCAGCCAGGCGCAGCCAGTGCTGGTGGTGCTGCACAAGGACAGGCAGCCCCGGCCGCAGCGGCACCGCAAGCTGCGCCCCAGCAGGCGGCTCCGGCAGCCCCCGCAGCGCCGGCCCCAGCAGCTTCAGCCCCAATGCCTTCCGCCGACCTACTGCTGCAAACCACCATGGCCGCAGCCCAGCCTGGTGTCCCTGGTGCAGAGCTAGCTAAGCGCACTGTCGACGGCCCCGTCACCGCAGGCACCCTAGAGCAGGTTGCTGGTGTGCGGTCCAGGATGGCCCCTCCCCCCGGCATGGAAGCCATGGGTGACATTGTGAAGTTTGATGTCCGCGACGTCGTCGTCACGGGCGACACCGCCACCGCAACCATGACCATCATCTGGCCAGCTGGTTGGGGCGAATGGACCTACCCCAATTCCGGTTTCCAGTACGTGGATGGCGAATGGAAGCTGCAAAAATCCACAGTCTGTAACCTCGCTTCAGCAGCGTGGGTCAACTGTTACTAATCATCACGTCTTATAGCAGGAGATTCTCAACACCATGACGCACCCCACCACTGGTCGTTCTCGCATGCCCATGTTAGCCATGGGTTCATCTGCGGGGCTATCACATCGCCCCTTGTACCGAACCGCCCTGATGATGCTGGCGTTTGTCGCCAGCATCGTGCTGGTTGCTGGACTGTCGGCTTGTTCCTCGTCCGGCAGTGGGGCGTCGGGAGAAACGATCACAGTGAGCCACGTCTACGGCGAGTCTCAGCTGCCCACCAAACCCAAGAAGGTGGTGACGCTGGTTCCGGGCTACACGGATGCCATGCTGGCGTTGGGTGAGTCTCCTGCCGCAATTGCCGGTTACGCTGGTTTCCCCAAGTCGGTCATGCCGTGGGAGGAAGGCAAGCTGCAGGTTGAGCCTGAAGGCAGCACCCATGTGCTGAAGCTGATGAACCCCAGCGACGTCCCGCTGGAACAGATTGCGCAGCAGGAACCCGACCTGATTCTCGCCGGCGCTTTGGCCTCCAACGAGGAAATTTATAAGAAGCTACAGGATGTTGCCCCCACTCTCCCAGCGCTGGCTGACGGTAAGCTGGATTCCTGGCAGGACCAAACCAAGATTGTTGGCCAGCTGTTCAAGAAGGAAAGCGAGGCAGACAATATTGTTGCCTCAACGGAACAGAAACTGTCGGCTGTGAGCCAGGAATTCCCGGCCGCCGCAGGAAAGACGTTTGCGGTTGCGTTCTTTGGTGGCGCGGATAATATCCAGGTCGTGACGGACCCGAACGATATTACGGTGCAGATGCTCACGAAAATGGGTTTGAAGCTTCCAGACTCCCTCATCGGCCTGGGTGGCGGCGAAGGCGGCGTTCAGGGTAGGCTGTCCTTAGAAACAATTGATAAGATGAATTCAGATATCATCATCATGGGTTCGACAGGGGACCTGTCTGCAATGGAGTCATCTCCCCTGTGGCCAGGTCTCACGGCGGTACGGGAAAACCATGTTCTCAAACTGGATCCTGCGGCGGTCACGTCGTTCCGCGTGCCGACAGTCCTCTCGGTTCCGTGGAGTATCGAACAGATCAAACCCACACTTGCCACCTTTTGACTGATCGGATGGAGACATGGGAATTAGCAATCGTCCAGCTGTTGATACATCACAACCCCCCATCACAGCGGACGATGTGATAGAAGAGCTACAGAACCTTCTTCCCAACACCTCCATCCGCCCAGACTCTGATCTTTTTTCCGTCGGCTTTGACTCCCTGCGCATCATGCGGTTCGCAGGGTTGTGCAGAAAAGCTGGCTTTGACATTTCTTTCGCGGATTTCCTGGAAAAGCCAGAACCCGCAGCCTGGGCTGAGCTGCTAAACAGCCACACACCCAGCACCCAAGACCCAAGCGTAACGACGCCCAGTACCGCCCCCGAACCTGCAACGCCCGCTGACACCAGCGGCGCCAGCGACACCAGCGACGATGCCTCCCCATTCCGGTTGGCTCCGCTGCAACACGCCTATTGGGCGGGCGGCTATGACACCGATAAGCTGGGCGGGGTATCGGCGCACCTCTACGTGGAACTAGACGGCCCCGACCATGAACCGGATACCCTGCAGGCAGCACTGGATACTGTGGTCGCACGGCACGACATGCTCAGGGTGAAAATCCTGAACGACGGCACGCAGAAAGTGCAGGCACAGCCTGACACCCCGATATTTAGTTCGCTGGATCTACGCGACACCAACGATGCCACCGTCGCCGCGACACTGGAGGATATTCGCTCAGAGATGAGCGGCCAGCGTGCGGCAGCTGACCTGGGCCGGATGATTGATGTTCGCCTCACCCGCCTCCCCGGTGGGCGTGCACGCCTGCACGTGGATTTTGACATGCTGGCTGGCGACGCCATGAGCTACCGCATCGTCCTGGATGACCTCGCCGCCGTGCTCACTGGCGAAGAGCTTGCCCCCATTAGCAGCAGTTTCCGCGAGTATCTTGATGCCCCGGAGGTCACGTCCCCGAAGAACCGAGAACGCGATCAACAGTGGTGGGCGGAGCAATTGACAACTCTGCCGGATCCTCCTAAGCTCCCCACCTATACCGGTGTGCCCGCACATTCAGTGCGCCCGCAGCGTCGGCATTTGTTCCTGGATGAGCGGCAGCGCGCCGCGCTTGAGCACCATGCGCAGGATAACGGTGTGACTCCCGCGGCCTGCCTGGCCACTGCTTTTGCAGAGGCCATTGGTTCTTTCACCACCGAATCGCGTTTCCTGTTGAACGTGCCGCTGTTCCACCGGCAGCAGATCCTCCCCGATATTGACCGTGTGGTCGGAGATTTCAGTTCCTCAGTGCTGGTGACTGTGGATGTCTCCCAGGAGCAGACGGTGCTGGATCGCATCCGTGCCGTCTCGGAAAGTATGCACGGCAGCATGCGGCATTCGGACTGGTCGGCGCTTGATATTTTGCGCGATATGAGCCGTAGTCGCGGCAGTCAGGTGATCGCCCCGATTGTGTACACTTCGGCGGTGGGTTTGGGGGAATTGTTCTCTGCTCGGGTGCGCTCAGTGTTTGGCGATCCAGTGTGGATCCTTTCGGAAGGCCCGCAGGTTCTCCTTGATGCGCAGGTCACGGAACTGGATGGCGGTTTCCTGGCCAACTGGGATGTCCGTGAAGGAATGTTCCTTCCGGGCGTGGTGGACGCCATGTTTGAGGCGTACCGCGCCAATGTTGACCTGCTGGTGCGGGACGCGGAATGGGCATCGGCACCGTTCCCCAGTGCCGTTCCGGAAGAGCAGAATCAGGCCCGGCGCGATACGGAAACCACAGCGCCACTCCCTGACGACGCCTTGCTACACCGACGTTTCTTCGACCTTGCTGACACACATCCTGACCGACCGGCCGTGCTGTGGGGTGAGGACGGTGTGTGTACCTATGCTGAGCTGCGGGATGATGCGTTGCGCGTCGCGACGTCGTTACGCAAACACGGCGTAGCACCTGGGGATATTGTGGGTGTTCGCATCGCTAAAGGACCGCGTCAGCTCACGGCGCTGCTGGGCGTGTTGGCGGCGGGTGCGGCGTGGGTGCCGCTGGGTGCGGACCAACCCGCCACGCGCCGGAGCCGCATCCTTGAGCGCGCCGACGCTACTGTGGTGCTGCACGATACGAACGCGCTGTCCGACCCGGATGAGGGGGTCACCGGTGTTCTGCTTGACGACGCCCTGACTACCGACCTCCCCGAGGATGCTGCGGCGCAGGCGACCACCCAATCCCCCGACGATGTGGTGTATGTGCTGTTCACGTCCGGTTCCACTGGGGAGCCCAAGGGTGTAGAGCTGACGCATCGTGCCGTCATGAACACCATCAACGCTGTGAACGAGATTGTCGGCCTTACTGCCGACGACCGCACGTTGGGCCTATCCTCCCTAGAATTCGACCTGTCCGTGCATGACATGTTCGGTCCGTTGAACGTTGGTGGAGCCGTGGTGACACTCACCGAGCAGGAACGCCGCGATGCGGAAGCATGGATTGGTTTAATGACGCGGCACCATGTGACCCAGCTGTATTGCGTCCCACCGCTGCTTGACATGTTGTTGTCTTCAACATCAACAACCCAGCTTGACGAGCTGCGCTGGTGTCTCCTCGGCGGTGACTGGGTCACTCTCGACCTGCCCGGACGCCTCAGGGAACGCGCACCACACTGCCGCTTCGCCGGACTTGGTGGCGCCACCGAAACCGCCATCCACTCGACCTTCTTCGAGGTTACGGACCCAGAAGCCATCGATCCGATATGGGGATCGGTGCCCTTTGGCAGCCCACTGCCCAACATGCGTGCCCGCATCGTTGATGATGCAGGACGCATCAGACCTGACTTCGCGCCCGGTGAATACCTGGTGTCTGGACCTGGCATTGCCCGTGGTTACCGCCACGATGCCGAGATGACGGACCGTAAATTCCCCACCATTGATGGGGCACGCTGGTACCGCACCAACGATCTTGCGCGCTACCTTCCCGGCGGATGCATTGAATTCTTGGGCCGCCGAGATGACCAGGTGAAAATCCGGGGCTATCGCATCGAAATCGGCGAGGTTGAGGCGGCGCTCCGCCAGGCCCCGGGTGTGCACAGCTGCGTGGCTGTGGTGTCGCGCCCCGCTGGTGGTCCGCGGGATGGTTCCGCCCATTTGGGTGCCGTCATCGCCGCTGGCAGCAACCATGCGCCGGACCTGGAAGAGCAGGTACGAGCGTTCCTCGCCGAGACCCTGCCGCCCTACATGATTCCCGACCTCATGGTGATCGTAGAGGCCATTCCGGTGAACAAGAATGGCAAGTCAGACCGGGAGTACTGTGCCCAGCTCATCGACACTGCCCGGCGCGACACGGTACAGCAGTCCGCGTCGGAGCCACCCACTCCAGGCACGTTGGAGCACCTGGTGGCAGGCGTGTTTGCCGAGGTCATTGGCGTTCCCGAGTCTGTCATTGGCCTGGATGATGATTTCATTCAGGTGGGCGGGGATTCGGTTCTGACCACCAAGGCCGCCTCTGTGCTGCGTGATGTGCTGGACGATCCGAGCCTCCCGGCGGTGTTGTTGTTCGAGTCAAGGACGCCGCGGAGTGTCGCGGCGTCGTTACGCGAGGTAGAGGCCGAGCCGGGGTTGTTTGACCGGACTGCGGCGATTGTGTATGAGCTCGACAACGAAGGTCTGTGAATGTCTGCCGAGGATAATGCGAATATTGTGCGTTTGTGGGCGGCGGAGACGCATGTGCTGCCGTCGGTGGAGCGGGGGACGTCGACACGCGTGGTGACCCCACCGTTGTTTGTGGCCGCTGACCAGCGGGATGCTGCGGCGCTGTCTTTCCAGTGGTCAGTGCCGCAGGTGGGGCTGCCCACAGTGGATGAGGTAAGCCTGGTGGACCCTGCTGACGAGTCGGGTCGGCAGGTGCCGGTGTCTGATCCGGCGGAATTGTTGGCGTTATTGCAGCGTGTCGCGGCATTCAGGGCTGGCCGAGACACCCCTGATAACCCGGATCTGGAGGCCGTTGGGCACGCTCATGAGGCGCTTGTTGATGTGTTGAGCACCACTAACAACGCTTCCGACGATGCTCCCGCAGCGGGCACCCCTGCTGAACCCGCTGATGGTTCGGTGGAGGGCCACACGCCGGGCGCGTGGCTGGAGGCTGATTCCTTCTTTTTCCCCACATTGCGGGGCCGGGACACGCTGAATCATAGCGGCCCGACGGGTACAACGTGGCTGGCCGCCGCCGGTTTTGGTGGCCCGAAGGATGACATGCCGGAGCTTTCTCTGGATGGGCTTGATCTTCCAGGGAAGATGGCGGGTGCTGTGGAGTTTGAGGGCTGTGAGCTTCGTGAAGCCCACGGCCCAGCCGATGCGGAGCGCATCGCGGGGTGGATGCAGTCAGAGTTGCTGTACACGTTCCGGCAGCCGTGGTCCGTGGAACGCTGGGAGGAGGAGCTGGACCTGCTGAACAGCCAGCCGTTCACCCAGCCCTATATTTTGAGCGCGGAAGGTGCCCCCATTGGTTACATTGAGGTGTACCGCCCCGCGCACATGAGCATCGGGGCGTCGCGACCCACCGACCCACGTACGGTGGGCATTCACATCGGTGTTGCCGATACGTCGCGGGTGGGCAAAGGCATGGGCCGTGACCTCGTGACGCTGTTTGGGGTGGCGGCGCTGCTGGGGGATAAAGCACTATTTTCCCACGCCTTGGGGGAACCAAACCTTTTGAACAATGCCGCACGGGGAGCGGCGAAACACACCATGGGTGGCGAGGTCGCACAGTTGGCGTTTCCGCATAAATGCGCCGCGTTGCTGAGCTCGGCACCAACAGTTTTATCAGCAGTTATATCAGCGAGGGCACAATATGAGTGATGCAGTATCGGATCGGTCGGATCGTCGTCGGGAGCTGCTGCGGGCGCGGCTCCGCGCGGAAGGTTTTAAACAGCAATCGGCGGATCAGGCTGCCGATACTCAGGTGGGTGATTCCGGCACCGTCACCGACCAGCGCATTTTAGGCAGGCTCATTGCAAACGCCGGGGCTGCAGGCATGCTGACCTGGGCGTTTCCCGTTCCTGAGGATGCTGCAACCCAGGCTCGGATACGCGATGCCATCATTGCTGTGGCGCAGCACCGGCCGGACCTCAGGACTACGGTCTCTGCCGACGACACCGGCGGGCTGCAACGCACCGTCCTTACCGCAGACACCGTGGTCACACCCTCCTCCGAGTCCGTAGAACCCACGGAGGTGGATGCGCTTGCCGCCACCCCCATCGATCCCACGTCCGAACCGCCGCTTCGCGCACGTTTCCTTCACACTCCCGACGGCACAGTGCTGGTTGTGAGCACCCATCACGTTGCCGCTGATGAGCACACGTGGGTGCTGCTACTGCGCGACATCAATGCCGAGATTGCCTCCCCGGGTGTGCTGTCCGCCCAACCCACGCCCCCGCGTAGCGACGCCACGACGGCCCAGGTAGCCACGGCAACTGAACGTCGACTCGCCGCCGTGCGCCCCGCAACCCACGACGTGGACGGTGAAGCCACGCCGCAGCCCGACCCCTTCGCCGCTGAGCGCACCACCACCGCCGACAACACTGCTGACAGGATTACCCTGCCGGTACCCCAGGACTGGGTTCAGGCTGTTCAGGACCGTGCCAAGGCAGACAACACCACCGTCCTATCAGTGCTTATCGACGCCGCGGCACACGTCATCGCCCGGCGCGCCGGCGCTGCACACGATGCCACAGTGGTGGTGGGAACCCCGACGGATGTGCGCGACGCCCTGGGTGCAGACGCCACCGAATCGGATGGCGACCGCGTATCCGTGGTGCCGTGTCCGATCCCGGTAGGGTCGCCCCTCTCTGATGTCGCTGACGCTGTGCGGGCCGCCAGCGCGGATCGTTGCGCTGGCCTGGACGATGTGATCCGGGCTGCGGGATTGCCGCACATTCCGGGAAGGTCGCCGCTTGTGGACGTGGTGGTGACGCATCGTGCGGGAACCCGCGACCTTGTTATTGACGGCGAGCCGTCAGTGGGCGTGTTTGTGCATTCCGGTGCAGCACCGTTTGATGCGGTGCTGTCCTTGGAGGAATCTGAACAGGGTGCCCAACTGACGCTGGAATTCCGGCATGCGGCACTGCACCCGACAACAGCACAGCGTGTGCTTGAGGAATGGCGGGATGCGGCCATCCGCCCAGATCAGGGCACTGAAGTACTAGACCTGCCTGAGGTAGCCACCACTGCGCAGGATGTGGTGCGCGCCGTGGCGTCGCATGCAGCAGCCACCCCTGATGCTGTGGCCGTGGAGGATGGGACCACCACCCTCACGTACGCCCAACTCAACGCGTCGGCGGCCACCCTGGCTGAGCACATCACCGCACAAGGGGCACGCCCCGGTGATGTGGTGGCGTTGCGGCTGTCTCGCGGAGTCGGTATTCCTGTCGCCCTGCTTGCGGCGCTGCGGGCGGGAACACCTTTTGTGGCGATTGACCCGAACCACCCGGCGGAGCGTTCCCGCATGATCCTGGACGCGGCCAATCCCGCGCTGATCATTGACGATTCCGACGTGGCCACAGCCCTCGCCAGCCCTGTCGATGCACCCCAAGCACCTGACTGGTCGCAGGCGCATCCCGCCTACCTGGTATTCACCTCTGGGACCACAGGCACCCCGAAGGGCATTGTGATTCCCCGTTCCGGCCTGGATGCTGTGCTGGGATCCATGCAGGACACCCTCCAGCTCACGGCGGATGACACCTACCTGGCTGCCTCCACACTCGGCTTTGACATCTCCATTGTGGAAAACCTGCTTCCCCTCCTCGCTGGGGCAACGGTGCACGTGGCACCCGCCGATTTCTCTATTGACATTGACGCAGCCTGCGCGCTGCTGCACCGAGTACGTCCCACCGTCATGGAGGCCACCCCGTCGCTGTGGGCGGAAATCGTGCACCAGGATCCGCAGGCGGTGCGGGGAATCCGCGCCTGCGCTGGTGGGGAGGCACTTCCCCACACCCTGGTGACCACGCTGCGGGCCGCCGGTGCGGACGTGTTCAACCTGTACGGCCCCAGTGAAGCCGCGATCGTGGCCACGTCGCACCACGTCACCAGCGATGGCACACCGCCTTTGGGCACCACTCTGCCCAGCGTCGGCGGAGACATTCTCGGGGCGGCCCTCACCGCCACTCCTGATGGTGCACTCGGCGAGCTGTATCTCTCTGGACCACACCTGGGCTACGGCTACCTTGGTGACCCAGCACTGACCGCGCTGACCTTCGTGGCCGCGCCGGGTGGGCAGCGCCGATACCGGACAGGTGACCTGGTGGCACGGGACGTCGATACGCGTGACCTCATGTACCTTGGCCGCGCCGATGAACAGTTGTCGCTGCATGGCCTACGTATCGAACGCGGCGAGATAGAGGCCGCGCTGGCAGCGGCACCGGGCGTGACAGCAGCGGCGGTGCGGGTGGATACCACGGCGGAAACCCCCACGATCATTGGTTATGTGGTGCTCGCCGACGCTCAGGACGATAGCGTGGCGGCAATACAGGCCGCTGTGGCCAATGCCTTGCCAAGCGCCGCCCGCCCCAACGCAATCGTCGTGGTGGATGAGTTTCCGCGCACCCCCACCGGCAAAATTGACCGCGCGCGCCTGCCGCTGCCAGAGGATACCGGCAACCACCAGCATCGTGCGGCAGACACCCCAGAGGAACACGCCGTTGTGCAGGCCGTTCAGGACGTGCTGGAGCTTGATAGCACCCCGTCCATTGACGCTGATTTCCGGGCGCTTGGCGGGCATTCGCTCCTTGCGCACCGACTGGCACTCACGCTCAGCACCGCACTCGGGGTGCATGTTCCCGTGCGCGCCGTCATTGAAGAACCCACCCTCGCGGCACTGGCTGAGGCATGCGCGAATCTGCGTGATGCCGATGCCACGGACATAACTGAACAACCTGAACCGCCGCAGGACGCCGAACCCGAGGATGGCCCCATCGAAGCGCTCGCTGGGCAGCGCCGCGTCATTCTTGCCGAGCAACTAGACGGCGAGAATGGTTTGTACACCATTCCGCTGTTCGCCACCGTCACCGGCACCATCGACACCGACCGCTTATCCGCTGCCCTGACCTCAGTTGTTGCTGCGCACCCAGTGCTGCGCAGCAGGCTGAGCATTGACGACGCCGGAATCATCAATGCCACGCTGCTATCCCCAGAAGAAGCGCTGGCACAGCCCATTGCCGTACATCAGCGCACGACCACCCCAGGTAGCCTCGCCACATTCCTTGACGAGCTTGTGCGCACCCCCTTCCCCGCCACCAGCGACCAGCCGCTACAGGCATACGTTGTGCAGGTTGCTGAACAAGGCAACAACAAGGACACCGCGTCAACCGTGCTGGCCCTGCTGTTCCACCATGCGTTTTTTGACGAGTGGAGCCTCCAACCCTTCTTCACCGACCTGGCGCGCGCCTACGACAACGCCAGTGCCCTCAACACACACAGCGGACCGAGCTTCCACCGCATTCATGCCATCGCCAGCACAACAAACCCCGCTGACGTGGACTTTTGGTCGCATCGCCAACGCGACACCCCGCCCGGCGCGCCCGCTCCCCTGCCGTTCTCCCGGGCGGCCGCCGTCAGCGCCGGAGCGGCAGGAACAGCCTTGGGTGGGCGCGGCCCGGCCATTCACCGCACCGTCACCATCCCCGCGATAGCCGCCGCAAGCCCCGACCCCACGCTCAAAGCCACCGCTGGTGACGTGGTCAAAGCCGCCGTCCTGTTGTTCCTTGAGCGCGCCGGGGCCGACCCCGCCGTGGGTATTCCCGTGTCTGGCCGGCATCACCCGGAGCTACTCGACGTCGTGGGGTACCTGGGTAACACCCTGCCCGTCACCGTTGATCGCGCCGGGGATGCCGCAGTGTCCTTCAGCCATGACCTTGACACAAGGAAGCTGATTGAAGCGGTTCACCACGAAGTTTTGGACGTGGCGGAGCATTCCAGTATCCCCATTGAGGAGCTGTCCGGCACCGCGCCATTCCAGGTGATTGTGGACCACCGCGTCGGAGCGCCGCAGGTCCCCGCCACCGCCGACTGGAGCAGTGAACTCCTGCCCGTGGTGCCGCCGCTACCGAAATTCCCGGTCACCATCGTGCACACGGAACTTCCAGAGGTAGATGGCACCACCACGCACCGCATTGACGTGCTCTTTTCCGGCGACTACTTCGAGCAGCGTGGCGCAGAAGCCTTCGTGAAAGCGCTCCAACACACCATCATGGGTGTCGCGCAGGCCCACGCCACCCCGCAAGGACAGTCAGATGTCTCCACCACCCTGGGCGCTATTGCGCTCAGTCCTGGGACCCACAGTGCCCAAACTCACAGCACCGAACCGGAAACAGCGGGTGGACGAGGCGTCGATACGCAGGCCGATACCCAGCCAGACCTGCGGGATATGACCATCCCCGAGCTGATCGACCGCCAGCTGACGGAACACCAGGACGAGCCCATGCTCTCCACCGTGGGTGTGACCCTGACGGGCGCGGAAGTGCAGCAGCACATGCGTGGGCTTGCGGCGCGGATCAGCGCGGCGTACGACGGTATAACCGCTGGTCGCATGGTGGCCATCCACCAACCCACCCGCTTCGACGAAGTGCTCACCATCCTGGGTGTCATGGCCTCCGGGGCGGCGTTTACCGTGCTCAGGCCGGATGACCCGGCCGACCGTCTTGCGGCAATCCTGGCCGACGCGAACGTGTCACTGATCATCTCCAGCGACCCCGATAAACTCCCCGCAGACCATCCGCCTGTGCTACCGAACCCCCAGGATAGCCCGGGCATATCGCAGGAGCTTGACACCCCCGCCCCCCAGCGCAACCCGAACTATCCCGCCTACATGGTGTTCACCTCTGGGACAACGGGACGCCCGAAAGGCGTGCTGGTGGATCAGCGCGCCATGTCCGGCCTGACCGGCCTGATCTTCGACCTGTTGAGTGCCACCAGCAGCACCGACCCGAACAACGCGGCCTTCCGCCCGCGCTTGGTGTCCATTGCACCCATGTCCTTTGACGTGGGATTGCTGGAGGTCATTGCCACGTTCTGTACCGGCGGGCATTTGTATGTCGCCCACGACATGGAACGCGTTGGTCCTCCTCTCGCGGAGGCCGTGCGCAGGCACCGTGCCACGCACTTCGCCTCCACCCCCACCGTGCTGGGATTCCTCGGTGACCCCAGCTCCATTTCCGAAGACGTGCAGGTCTTCTCCGGTGCCGAGCCACTGCCCGCCGATTTGGCGGAACGGTGGTGCGCGCGGCATCGCCTGATCAACCTTTACGGTCCGACGGAAGTCACCGTCAACGCCATCCACGGCTTCATCACACCCGACCCCACCAGCAGCGCGATCCCTATCGGCGTGGCCGACCCGCATGTCACGGCCGTGGTGCTGGACAGCGCCCTGCAACCCACCCCCATCGGTATGGTGGGCGAATTGTGGCTGGCGGGCGACAAACTCGCCGTGGGATACCCGGCCATGCCGGGCACTACCGCTTCCGTGTTTGTCGCGGCCCCCGATCACCTGGGGCTTCCACCCGGCTCGCGCATGTACCGCACCGGCGACCTGGCGGTACTCCGGCCCGATGGCCAGTTCCTGTGCCTCGGCCGCGTGGACGATCAGATGAAAATCCGTGGGCTGCGCATCGAGCCTGCGGAAATTGAAACCGCGCTGCGTGCCGACTCCCGCGTGGACGGCGCCCGCGTGGTTCACGTCCCAGGTTCGCGGATTGGCAGCGATCGCGACATTCTCGCCGCCGCTGTCGTGCCCACCGAGGGAACCTTGTCCGCAGCAAGCCTCGCCGACATTCGCCACCAGCTGGCATCCCAGCTGCCTAGGCACCTCGTTCCGCAGCGCATTGTGCAGGTCCCCGGTCTGCCGGTCACACCCAACGGCAAGGCCGACCGCGCCACCACCTTGTTGATGGTGCTGGACGCCCTGTCCAAGGCCCCCGACGAGGTTGAAACATCCAGCACGGAACAAGCATCCCATGCGGAACCTGCAGCTGAACCCGCCGCACCAGTATCGCCACAGTTCCAGGCGCTTGCCGAGGAAGTGGCCATCCTGCTGGACACCGATCCCCGAAGCATCCGTGAAGACGATGACTTCCTGGAACTCGGCGGCGACAGCATCCTGGCCCTGCAGCTCATCGCAAAGCTCAAGGACCGCGGCTGGGTCACCGCTGCCCGCGACATTTTCGACGCCCGCACACTCGGCGACCTCGCCCGCGCCCTCACCCCAGCCGATGGCACTAGCGGTACCGACGACGCTGAGGCAGAGCCCGTCGCACCCATCGAACCACCCTCCGACCTGGGAACCTTCGCCCCCATCCGCGTCGCCGCCGAACACCTCGCCGACGCCCCCGACAGTGTTTTCGCACAAAGCATGTTGCTCACCATGCTCGAACCCGTCAGTGGGCACGGCTCGGCGCTTGTCGACGCCCTGGTGGCCCGGCACCCCGCATTCCGCACCCGCGTCACCGACACCGGCGAGTGTGAAACCCTGGCCGAGGGCCAGTCGTACTTCGATACCGAGACCACCACACTCACAGGGGACACGGCCACTGAGGATCTAGCGCAGCTACGTCACCGCCTAGCCGAGAATCTTGATGTGCGCGCCGGAGTGCTCCTTGCTGGTGCGGAAGTATCCACGGACTCAGGACCGATGTTGCTGCTGGTCGCGCACCATATGGCGGTGGATGCAGCAAGCTGGATGCAGATCATTGGCGATATGCGGCAGATGGTCATTGCCACGATGAGTGGTCGTGAACTGCCGGAGCCGGAGGGGACGTCGCCACGCGCAGGTTCTCTGATGGTACGCGGAGCCGACGCCCCACCCGAGCCCGAACTGCGGGCACGTATCGCTGCGGGCGAGGTGAGCCCTGACGACGTCGCCGCAACGGCCGCGGTGGATACGTTTACTGTGGCAGGAGCCGTGGCGGACGAGCTCATCGAGCGTCACGGCCACGGCGGCAAACTACGGGACGCCCTGATGTCCGCACTGGCGCAGGCGGTACGGGCCACCGACCCGTGGGGACCACACCTGGTCACCCTTGATGTGGAGGACCATGGGCGCGATGACGTCATTGACCCCCGCTCTGTGGGTTGGTGGACGCAGGTGTTCACCGTGGTTGATGACGGTGATTCCCTCCGCGAATTGCCCCCCGCGCAGCGCGGCGTTGCTGCTGGTGACCGCTCGGATATTTTGTTTAATCATTTGGGTGGCATGTTCACCACGGGCGAGGATTCATCCCCGGTGGGGTTCGTGCCGTCGCCGGTTCCTGAACTACCGGCCTTGGATACGGTTGTCGGCGACGATGTTCCCCTGCGTAATCCCCTGTCAGTGACTTCGGTAGTCACTGCCGAACAGGCAATCCAGGTGACGTTTATTCGCGGCACGCGGTTGGTTTCTGAGGAGACCACACAGCAGCTGAAGGAGGAATTCCTGGCCGCACTGGAACGCCAGGTTGGTGCACAGGGTGGGGATGCACGCGGCGTCGATACGCATGCACAAACCTATACCCTGCCGGTGACCCCCACGCAGGAAGGCATGTTCTACCTGGAGGAGCAGGGTGACCCGGGAGTTGCTGCGTATCTGACCAGGATGACGTTCACGCTGGATGGCGCGCTGGATTCTGAGCGTGTGTTGCAGGCGTGGTCGCGGTTGGCGGACCGTCACCCGATTCTGCGGGCGTATTTCACCCGGAATGCTGATGGGTCGGTTGTGGCCACTGTTGATCCCGCGTTGGAGTTGGACGCCCGCTACGATGAGGCGTTTACCGAGGCCGATATGCTGCGCCCGTTCGATGTGACGGCTGGCCCGTTGACCCGGTTGCGGATGAAACAGGTGGACACTGCCCACGCTGATGCTCCGCAACGTCACATCGTTGACGTGGTGTTCCACCACATCGTGGCCGACGGCTGGTCGGCTCCGCTGCTGATCAGGGACTTCTTCACTCTGATGGACCCGGATCAGGATCTGGTTGTGGTTGATCCCCTGCCCTCGCTGTTGGCGGTGCGGCAGTCCACGAGCCCACTGTCGGCATGGCGGAAACCCCTGCGTGCTGCGCAGCCAACTATGCTTGCCGCCGGCGGACGCGATCAGGGTACCCGAACAGAATTGAGGTTGACTTTTGATGCAATAACCTCGGAGGCTCTGACCACCACGGCGCAGCGCGAACATGTGACCGTTGCGGCGCTGATTCACGGCGCCTGGGCGCGCGTGCTGTCCGAACTCACCGGTCAAACACGCGTGACCTTCGGTTCCGTGGTGTCCGGCAGGCCATTGGACGCCCCCGGCGCGCAGGAGGCTGTGGGTCTATACGCCACCACCATTCCCGTCGCTGTCACCGCCGACTCCCCTCTGTATGCGGCGCGTTCCGCCTCGCAGTTGTTACTGCTCGGTGCGGAAAACCCGCCGTCACTGGCGGATGCGCAACGGCTGGTGGAACATGGCGAGACCAGCGGCGCCGATGCACCTGGCGACCTGTTTGATTCCCTGATGGTGGTGGAAAATTATCCCCTTGACCAGGCCGCATTGCTGGCCCCGCTGGATGGGGTGACTGTGTCGGACTTGTCGTTCCAGGATGGGACGCACTACCCGGTGATGGTGGTGGCGCATAGTGCGGATCGGCAGGTGTCGTTGCGCATTGCCGTGGCTGACGGTGTGGAGCTTGTTGGCGGGGCAACCGCAGACGATCTTGTTGCGCGTCTGGAACGGCACCTTCGCAGTATTGCCGGCCTGCCGCTGCTAGCGGACCAGGTCGCTGGCTTACCGATGGTGTCCGCTACTCAGCGCCTATCCGCCGCCGACACCGATGACATCATCAACACCTATGCGTGGGCGCTTCGGGACCGTGGTGTCGGCCCCGGCGATACGGTTGCTGTTGCCCTACCCCGTGGGGTGGAGCAGGTGTGCGCCACCCTTGCCGTCTGGCTGGTCGGTGCCGCAACCATGCCCATTGAGGTGAATTCGACTGGCATCATGACGGCGCGCGCCGCCGCGATTGTGGGCCGCGCGAACCCCACTGTGGTCGTTGATTCCGCGCTGCTTGCGGAGCTAGCCGCCACCGCCTCCGCATCCCGACGCTTCACGCCCGCCGACCGCACCAGGCGGTTGACACGTGACGACGCCGCGTACATCATTCACACCTCGGGAACCACTGGTGTCCCCAAAGGCGTGGTGGTGCCGTGGCAGGTGATGGAGGACTTGATCCACTGGCAGACCGCCACCGGAATCATCCCGTCGGGGGCGACGCTGGCGCACTATGCGCCGGACCAGTTTGACGTATCCATGCAGGAGCTTCTTACCGCCGTGGCTGGACGACATGCCCTTGTGGTGGTTGCCGAGGAGCAGCGTCAGGACATGTCTGCGCTGGCACGCTTCCTGGATTCCCAGGGTGTTGATGTGCTGTTTGCCACGAACGTGGTGTTGAACGCGCTCGCCCGCGAGTACGCCCGCAGCGGAAAGCCAAGCGTGAGTGTTTTGGTCCAGGCCGGGGAGGCTTTGCAGCCCAGCGTGGATCTGCGTGCCTGGTGTTCCTCCCCTGATGGCCCGGCACTGTATAACCAGTACGGCCCCACGGAAACGCATGTGGTGCTGGCCACCGGCAACCTGTCGGCGGATTCCGCGGCACTCGCAGCACCGTCCTTGGGTGCCCCGTTGCCGCATGTCCAGGCGTTGGTGCTGGATGAGCAGTTGCAGCCCGTCCCCGATGGTGAACCTGGCGAGTTGTACATCGCTGGGGCGCTAGCTGACGGGTACCTTGATGACCCAGAACTCACCGCCGAGCGGTTCCCCGCCGGGATTGGTGCGGTGCCGCGGTGTCACCGCACGGGTGACGTGGTGGTGAAGAACCCAGATGGTTCTTTTGAATATCGTGGGCGCGCCGATGATCAGATGAAGATTAGGGGTGTTCGTATCGCCCCCGCCGAGGTTGTTGCCATCGCCCAAGCTGTTGCTGGTGTTGCGGAGGCTGCGGCGTGTGAGGTGGATGGCGTGTTGTGCCTGGCCGTGGTTACCGGTGCAGACGCCCCCGATGCTGTTATTGCTGATGATGTGCGTGAGCAGTATGCCCAGCTGGTTGGCGGCGGCGATCCCGCCGGGAATAACGCTCTTGTGCCAGAACGGGTGCTGGTGGTCCCAGAACTACCAGTAACGGCTAACGGCAAGACTGATATTCGGATGCTGCACTCCTGGTTCCGCGACGGCGCACCGTCTGGCCAAGAGACAAGTTCCACCGCCACACCTGGAGCGGCTGCCGGTGCGGTGAGCGTCGGGGTGTCGACAAGCGTGGATTTGGTGGCATCGATCATGGCGGATGTGCTGGCCGAGCAGAACAGCGAGCCCACCCGCGTGCATCCTGATGATGATTTCCTGGCGTTGGGCGGACAGAGCCTGTCCGGCACGCGGCTGAGCGGTCGGCTGAGTTCCGCCCTGGGCACCCCTGTGTCGCTGCGTACGATTCTGGAGCACCGCACCCCGCGCGCCATTGCGCAGGCGGTGGCCGCCGGTGACACAGACACCGGTTTTACTCCCGAAGAGTTTGCCGAGCATTACGCGCAGCACACGCCGACGCCGGGTGTCCCCGCGCCGGCCACACCTGCGCAGCGCAGGTTCTGGGCGTTGGCGAAGGTGAATCCGGGCGACATTACCTACCATTTGCCGCTCATGGTCCGGCTGACACCGGAAGGGCAGGGCGATGCTGACTCCCTGGATGCTCGCACCATGGCTGGGCATGTTCAGCGTGGTGTGGAGCGCCTGGTGCGGCGGCATGAGTCGCTACGCACGCTGTTGTCTGGGGATGTTGACGGCCCACAGCAGGTGGTACTTCCCGCTGACGAAGCGGCCCATCGCCTGACCATCACGGTACTGGCGGATGAGGCGGAGCTGCTGCGGCATCGCGCCACCCCGTTCCGTCTCGACCAAGATGTGCCTATTCGGGCGGCGGTCTGCCCCGATGGGGATAGCGTGCTGTTGTCGCTGGTGATTCACCATTCCGCCTGCGACGGCTGGTCGTTGCCGCTGCTCATGGCTGATTTGGAGGCGGCATGGACTCATGCCGAGGAGGCCGAAGACACCACAGTTGTGGAACCCGCGCCGTCACCCACTGGCATCATCGCCACCTGGCAGGATGCATGGGAAAGCTCTGGCCAGGAAGCGCGCGACCGGGAGTACTGGCAGGAGCAACTGGCTGACGTGCCCTGCCCCTTGCCGCTTCCCCTGGATCGCCCGCGCAACCCGGAAGGCGCGACGAAGGGCATGTTGGCGTCCTATGCGCTGAGCGATGCGGAGGTGCAGGCCGTGTACGAGGCGGCCCGCACTCTGGATGCCACGCCGTTTATGGTCGTGCATGCCGCCGTGGCTGCGGTGTTGTCGCGGCTGGGTTGTGGTGAGGATATTGCGCTGGCCACGCCGGTGTCGGGCCGCCATGGTGGCATGGATGAGGCTGCGGTGGGTTGTTTTGTCAACCTGCTGGTTTTGCGGACATCGCTTGCCGGCAACCCGGATTTCCGGGAGCTGGTGGACCGCATTCGGACCACGAACCTGCAGGCCGCTGAGCACGGAAGTATGCCATTTGACGTGTTGGTTCGGGAGCTCGCTGCGGGCGGCTCGAAGGCTCATCATCCACTGGCAACGGTGGGTATTGGCCTGCAGAACCTGCCGTCCGCATTCCCTGCCCCTGCCGGTGTGACGGCGACGATCCTGCCGGACAATCCCGAGGTGTCCCGCTTTGACATGAACGTGGACGTGTTCTTGGGTTCCGACGACCCGTCCGCCGACCTGCCCGCGCAGCTCGCCATCGAGTTCGATTCGGCGCTGTTTGATGAGGCCACCGTTGCCCGCATCGCCCGCCGCATCAAACGCGTGCTGTTGGCCGCTGCCGCCACGCCAGACATCAAGCTGCATGACCTTCCGGTGTTGCTTGACGACGAACGCGCGCACCTGCGCACCACGCACGGCACCGTTGCCCAGCCTACCGAGGCAATCCGGCAGCTGGTTCGAGGCGTTCCTACTGTGGGCAGCGTGCTGGCAGCCGACGGCTCGTGGCTGTCTGCCGAGCAGCTTGAACAGCGCGTCACCGCCGTTGCTCGCCTGCTGGTCGCCCACGGCGTGAAACCCGGCGACGTGGTGAGCATTCTGTGCCAACGCACCGTAGGCCAGCTGGTCGCACAGCTGGCGGTGCTGCGCACGGGTGCCGCGTACGCGCCGATTCTTCCCGACACTCCCGCGGAGCGGCTTGCCGCGCAGTTCGCACAATGCGGTGTTCGTGTTGCTCTATGCAGCAACACGGCAGGTCTTGAGGTTCCGGATTCGGTAACGCTGGTGTCTATCGGTGATGATGCGGCGTCGATAATCGGCGAAGCACCCGAGGTTGACCTTCCAGCGGCGGAGAGCATTCCGGCCGATGCCCCTGCCTACGTCCTGTTCACCTCCGGGTCCACGGGAACGCCAAAGGGCGTGCTGGTCTCTCGCGCAAACCTGGAGGCACTGCTTGCTGCCACCAACGACTCCGTGCCGCTTGCGGATACGGATGTACTGCTGGCGCTGTCGCCCTTCTGCTTCGACGTCACCGGTTGGGAGTATCTGGCACCGATGGCTGCGGGTGCGCGGCTGATCATCGCCAACGACCTGCAGTACCGTGACCCACGCGCCATCGTGACGCTCATGGCCGAGCATGGCGTGACCTGCTGCGAAGCAACCCCCGGCCTGTGGTCCCTCATTGCTGAGGCCGCAGCGGACGAACTTCGCGGTGTGCGTGCCGTCATTTCTGGCGAGGACTTGCCGCAGACCGTAGCCACTGCCGTGGCCGATGCCGGTGCCCAGGTGTGGAACCTGTACGGCCCCACCGAAGCCACCGTGTTCGCCACCGCAGGTGAGCAGAATGCGGGCCCTGTGGATATTGGCCTGCCGCTGCCAGGAGTGGAGATTCGGGTGCTGGATGATTACCTGGTGCCCGTGGCCGACGGTGCGCTGGGTGACCTGTACCTGGTCGGCTCACAGATTGCCTTCGGATATGTCGGCCGCGCGGACCTCACGGCGGCGTCGTTTGTTGCGGATCCACAGGGCACCGGGCGGGTCATGTACCGCACCGGCGATCAGGTTCGCCGTCACGCCGATGGTCGGCTCACCTATTGGGGACGCCGTGACCAGCAAATACAGTTGCGTGGACACCGCGTGGAAATAGGCGAAGTAGTCTCCGCGCTGCTTTCTCTCCCCGAGGTGGCCAAGGCGGCAGCCAAGGTGCTGGAACGCGGCACGGCGAAAACACTGGTGGGATACGTTGTGTTGGAGGACAACTCCGAAGGTACAGCCCCAGATGAGAGCACCCTGCTGCTCGCACTCCGGCGTATCCTTCCCGACTATTCAGTGCCCGCGCAGCTGGTATTCCTACCGGACATGCCGCTTACGGACAACGGAAAAGTCAACGTCGCGGCACTTCCCGACCCGGAACCGGAGGAATGGCAGGCCCCCGAGACGGAGACGGAGAAACTGCTCGCCGGTATTGTTGCCGAGCTTCTGGGCAGCGATGAGCTGCCTGGACGTAACCAAGGGTTCATTTCCCTGGGTGGTGATTCCATCACCGCCATCAGGTTGGCGGCGCGGGCCGCTGAACAGGGACTTCCCATCACTATTCAGGACGTGTTGGTGGCACCCACCATCCACGAGCTGGGTGCCATCGCGGATTCCAGGCCGCGGCAATCCGACACCGCAGCGGAGACTGCGCCCGATGATCACGCCATGGGTGACCTGTCCGGCCTATCCGGTGATGATTTGTCCCGCGTGCTGGGAGCATTTGGAGATGACAGTGAGTAAAGCAGTTGTTGATGTTCTCGCGGCAACACCGCTGCAGGAGGGGCTGTTGGCCCTGCACCGCCTGAGTTCCGGTGCGGACCCGTACCATGTGCAGTTTGTGTTCCGTATTGACGGCAACCTTGATGAGGCCCTGCTGGCGCGCTGCGCGGATGCGATGCTGGTGCGCTACCCCAACCTGCGTGTTGCGTTTTATGACAAGAACGTGGAGCACCCGGTGCAGGTGGTGCCCGCCTCGGCGAAGCTCGACTGGGAGGTGGTGCCGATGACCGCTCCCAGCGCGCCAGATGCTGCCACCGATACGGATACGCGCGACACCCAGGCCGCGGAGTTCGCCGCGTCCGACTTCAGCGAGCCGTTCGATCTGTCCCGCCCCGCCCCATTGCGGCTGAGGCTGCTTCGCTGGGATTCGCATTGCCACCACCTGGTGCTCACAGCGCACCACATTCTGATTGATGGCTGGTCCGCGCCGTTGTTTTTCGCGGAGCTGATTAACCTGTACCGGCACGGTGGCCACGCGGAACTCTTACCCCCTCCCCCGGATTACCGGAAGTATATTGCCTGGCTGCAGCAGAAATCGAAGGAAGAAAGCCTGCAGGTGTGGCGCACCGCACTGGGCGAGCAGCCAGCCCCCTGCCTTGTCGCTCCTCAGGCCCCCAGTTCCCCCGGGTTGCCACCGGTGGTGTTTGAGGCGCAACTTGACCGCGAACAGACCGAACAGCTGCAGGCATGGTGCAGGAAACACGGCGTGACGGTGAGTAACGCAGTATTGTTCGCGTGGATGATGGTGTTGGGAACACTAACGGATCGCGATGAGGTATTCACGGGCACGGTGGTGTCGGGCCGTCCGGCGGACCTGCCGGGTGCGGAATCCATGATTGGCCTGTTCATCAACACCGTCCCCGCCCGCGCCACACTGAACCCCCGCGAGGATGCCGCCACGCAGGTGCAGGCGCTTCGCGACACCCTGGTGGCCACCCGCCCTCACGAGCACATCGGCCTGTCCGATATTCAACGCGCGGCGGGCACCCGCGACCTGTTCGACACCCTGGTTGTGTTCCAGAACACTCCCCTGGGTGCCGCGACAACCGACGACAATTCCGGGTTCAAGGTCACTCCCCTGGCTACCAACGATTCGACGCACTACCCTCTTACCATCGTTCCCGCCCTGGTAGACGGGGTGTTCCGGGTGAAAGTGGAGGCCCGCGCGGATTTGATGGAGGGCACGTTACCCGCGGCCGCCAGTGCGATTGCCTCGGCGATCACGACACTGCTGCGCACATTCCCCACCGCCGATGGACTGCCGTTAGCGCAGGTGGGAAACGGTTTTTCCGCTCCCACAATCCCGTATGCACCGACGTCCGAACCCCGCACCCTGCCGCAGCGTATCAGGAACCTCGCGGATGCCAATCCCGATGCCCCAGCACTTGCGGACGCAACAACGCAGCTCACCCGGCGCGATCTTCTCGCCCACATCCTGGATATTGCGCGCCTGCTTATCGACGCCCAGCTCACCACCGGTCGGCGCGTGGCTATCCTGCTGCCCCGCACGGTGTCTCAGCCCGCGAGCCTTGTGGCCTGCGCCTGGACGGGTGCGGTGGCTGTGCAACTGGACGCCTCGGCACCCGATGCGCATAATCAGTCGATTATCGCCCAGGCGGGGGTGGATGCCGTACTCACTACTGGCACAACCGCCGCATATGGCGATATACCCGTACTCACGGTGCCGCCAACAGACACGGCGAATGCGGCGAGCGTCGATAAGCAGCTGGCGCAGATACCGGACACGTCGTCGCTGGATGCGCCGCTGTACATGGTGTTTACCTCGGGTTCCACGGGCACCCCGAAGGGCGTGGTAGGTACGCAGCGTGGATTGTCTGCGCTGATTGCCGCGCATGAGCGGTGGGTGTTGCCGGAGGATCGTCAATTGACCGTGGGGCATGCCTGGTCCATGGCGTTTGATGCGTCGTGGCAGCCGTTAACGGCGTTGTTTGCGGGACATGCGGTGGCGATTCTGGACGAGCAGCAGCAGCGTGACCCGCAGCTGTACATGGAGGCGTTGCGCACGCACGGGGTGGACATGATCGAAACCTCGCCGACCATGTTTAGCCAGCTTGAGCCGCGCGGCCTGCTGGATGCCACGGATGAGTGGCCGGGTCTGAGCGTGCTGGGCTTGGGCGGCGAGGCGATTGACCCCGCCGTGTGGTCGCGGCTTGCTGAGCGTGAACGCCCAGCGGTGTTTAACTTCTACGGTCCCACCGAAACCACGGTGGATGCGGCGGCGGCACGGCTGTCGGACTACACCACGCCCTGCATTGGCGCGCCGCTCCCCGGCCTGAAAGCCCGGGTGCTGGATCGCTGGTTACGCCCACTACCAGCGGGTTTGCCCGGAGAATTGTATGTGTCGGGTTCGCAGGTGGCGTTGGGCTACAGTGACCGACCAGACCTGACCGCGGGGAGCTTTATCGCCACGACCTCGGGCGAGCGCGCCTACCGGACCGGCGATGTGGTGGTGTTTGATCCGAACGATCAGGCGCTGCGCTACATCGGTCGTGCCGATGACCAGATCAAGATCCGGGGTTTCCGGGTCGAGCCGTCGCAGGTGCTGCACGGGGTTCTCGCGCTGCCGGGGGTGCGGGATGCGCGTGTTCAGGTGGTCACCACTGATGCGGGCCCACGCCTGATCGCGGTGATTATTCCCGCCGAGGATGTGCTGCCCGATGCCGTGGACGATCCGGCGGGCACCTCGGCGCGCCTGATCGGGCAGCTGCGCAGCGCTGTGGCAAGCCATCTGGTTCCGGCCGCGATTATTCCGGTGCGGGAATTCCCGCTCACCCGGAACGGCAAAATCGATGTCTCCGCGCTGCCCAGCATCACCGCCGATGCCGTGGTCACGCCGCCGGAAGGTCCGGTGGAGACGCAGCTCGCGGCCACCATCAGTCGGCTGACCGGTGTGCAGGCCATTGACCGCGACGCCGACATTCGCGACCTGGGGCTGGACAGCATCTTGCTCATGCAGCTGTCCTCCGACCTGCAATCACTTGACGACGCCCACCCCGCGCTCAAGCGCCTCACTCCCCGCATGATCCTTGGCAACCCAACCGTCCGGGGCATCGCCGAGCAGCTCACTGCTGCGGATAGCGTGGATGCCGCGCCCGATTCCGGGGTGGGAACCTTCCGCGCCATGCCCGTCCAGCAGTGGCTTATTGACGTCGGCGGTGGCAGGCGCTTTAGCCAATGGGCACTGCTCAATCTTCCCCAGGGCACGGATCGCACCCATATTGAACAGGCCATTGGGCGACTCCTGTCCGACCATGGCATGCTGCGCGCCACCGTCAATGCCAACGACGGCACATTCACCATTCCCGCCGAGGTGCCACCTGCGGAGGAATGGTTGAGTGTTGAAGAGGCTGCGGGCGATAACATTGACGTGCTGCGTCAGGCCGCCGAGAGCGCCATCAACTTGATCGACCCCATGGCCGGGCGAATGCTGCGGGCCGTGTGGCTCAAACCCCAGCAACAGCTTTTGCTGCTGGTCCACCACCACGCCGTGGACGGAACCTCGTGGCGCGTGCTGATCGGCGAACTCATGAGTGCCACCGGCGGCAGCGAAACAACCTCGTTTGCGCGTTGGGCGGAGCTGATGGAGCGGCGTCGAGAAGCACTAGATACCCAAGCACTTCGCGACACCTGGGCATCCTATGTAGAGCCCCGGGACCGCAGCACGCTGGGCAGCCGCGCCGTGGATCCTGCCATGGACTTGGCGGCCGATGCGCACACCGCGACCTCGCTCACCCCGGCGGCGGAGGTGTTGCAGCGTGCTGACGAGGCGGGCAGCGGCACCGGCGGAAGCGTGAGCCTGCGGGAGGTACTGCTGGCCATGCTGGCGCGCACCCTGCACCGCTGGCGCGGGGTCGGACCGGTGGTGGTGGACCTGGAAGGCCACGGCCGCGATGCCGACATTCTCGACGCCTACGGTCACCCGGGTGATGATCTCTCCCGGACCGCAGGTTGGTTCACCACCATCACGCCGACCCTTCTGCCAGCTGATATGGACGATGAAAGCATCAGTGCGATGGCGGGGCGTGTGGCGGACTCCATTGCCGCGCAACCCAGCAGCCCTGTTGATCACTCCCTGGTCTGCGGGGTGAGCAACGGCCCGGCGGAAATTGAGGTGAACTACCTGGGACGTCTTGACGCAGGCGCGGGCGGCATGTCCGCAGACAGCATTCCCGAGGATGCCTGGAGCATCAGCACAGACCGCGCCGTCTACGAGGCACTGCCCGAAATGCCCGATCCCGAGCTACCCCGCACCTACGCGCTGGAAGTCACGTTGTCCGTGGTTTCAGGTGAAGCTGGTTCGGGTACTGAGGGCGCTAGCGGGCCGCAGCTCAGCGCGCATTTCAACCTGGCCACTGGGGTGTTCACCCCGGATGACGCGGCAGCGTTGCGGGCGTGCTGGGAAGAGGTTACTCAGGGCGTCGTCACGCCCTGAGCTGGCCGTGCGTGAACTGGCGTTATTCCCGGTGGTGGGACAGCCAGTTCGGGCCGG
>ERZ773077.356-NODE-356-length-34560-cov-8.428228_pt1 | contig 34560 bp, 30 predicted proteins | sample MGYA00580612_ERZ773077 | MGnify/ENA primary metagenome ERZ773077 (study PRJEB29015, sample SAMEA2737971) | human oral metagenome | biome: human oral; feature: human-associated habitat; material: dental | place: China | collected 2021 ...
GAGTCCTTCTGGCCCGAGATCTTCACCTTCTTCGACGAGCTGGCGGCGGCCGGCGACGACGAGGACGTGGCGACAATCGCGACGCTCTTCCACATGCGGGACGCTCCACCGAGCGCCTCACGCGCCGATTTCGAGAGGTCCACCCGGGCGTGGTGCCAGCAGACCGTGCACGCGGGTCGCGAGCAGGGCGTGCTCGACCAGGAGATCCCGGAGGACCTGCATGTCGAGCTCGTGTGGAGCGTTGCCGTCACACTCGATCGGTGGTTGGCCTCGCAAGCCGGCAAGGGAGCGGATGCTCGACAGCTGGCGCACACCCTCCTGACGCGGCTGTTCGGGGCGCCATAGCAGGCCCCTCCCCGCTTGACCGCGGCCACGGGAACCGACAGCCTCCTTGTTTGTGGACATGTCTGTCCATAAATGACTACCGTAGCCGTCACCAGCCGTTCGCTGCCACAACGAGGTTCAGGAGGAATGCGAGATGGCGAGCGTTCTTGTCGCCGGAGCGACCGGATACCTCGGCCGGTACGTGGTCGCCGAGCTTCACAGCCGCGGGTACCTCGTGAGGGCCGTGGTGCGGGACCGGGATCGCGCCCGCAGGGAAGGGCCCTGGGGCTCACCGTCATTGGACGGCCTGGTGGACGAGTGGGCTCTCGGGAGCGTCACCGATCCTCGCTTCACCCGGGATCTCGCAGCCGACGTCGAGCATGTTGTCTCGGCTCTGGGGGTGACGCGTCAGAAGGCCGACCCGTGGCAGATCGACAACCTCGCCAACCTGGCGATCCTGAACTCGGCGCTGAAGCACGCCAGCTCCTTCACCTACATCAATACCCTGGGTGGCGATCGCTGCCCCGCCCGGCTGACGCGAGCGAAGTCGGCATTCGCGCAGACGCTCTCGGTGGCGGAGATCAACTCTCAGATCATCAATCCGCCGGCCTACTTCTCCGACATGACGGAGGTGCTGGCGATGGCCAGGCGCGGCCTGGTAGCCGTGTTCCGACCGGAGGCACGGATCAATCCGATTCACGGGGCCGACCTGGCGGCCTACGTCGTCGACCGGACGGAGGAGGGACGCACCGGCACATGGGACGTCGGCGGACCGGACGTGCTCAGCTGGCGCGAGCTTGCGCACCTGGCCTTCGACGCCGTCGGGAAGCGCTCACACGTCCTCACCGTCCCGGCGTGGGCGCTGCCGCCAGCACTGCGACTGACCGGACTGTTCAGCCCGCGCCTGGCCGACACCGCCCAGTTCATGGCCTGGAACATGACGCGCGACTGCGTGGCCCCGACAACGGGCACCCACCACCTCGCGGACTTCTACGCGGTCCACGCTCATGAATCCCCTCAAGTCTTCTGAAGGCACCAGCCTTACCATCACGATCCCAAAGCCATAGAATTAACTGGATGGTCTCTACAGGCTCTTCCGACACGCTGTCCCCTCGCCACTTGCTGATCCTGGACGTTGTGGTGGTGGTCGCGGTTCTCGGCTACGGCCTGCTGGTTCAGGGAGTGCCTGCCGTGGGCACCTCACCGCTCAGTCTCCTCGTCCAGGCCGGACTATGTCTGCCGCACCTGCTTCGCCGACGCTTCCCCACCGAAACCTACGCCATCACCTTGGCCTTCGGCATCGCCCAGCTGGGGCTTGGCATGGGCCCGCTGGTGGCCGACGTGATGGTAGCGGTGTCGTTATGGTCTCTGGCAACCCTGCGCCCACTGAGGGTGTCGCTGTTCGGAGCAGCCGCCGCGTTGGCTTGGTTGGTTGCACTGGGTCTACTGCATCTAGGGAGAGGGGGGTTCGATCTCGGCGAGCTGAGCACCGGCGTTCTGTTAGTCGCGGTGGCATGGTTTGCCGGCCGGCTGAAACGCACCCGGCGCGCGCATCTGGTTTCGCTGCGTGAACGCGCCGAATACCTGGAGCGGCAACGAGAGTCTGAGTTGCGCATGGCATCCATCAACGAGCGCACCCGCATTGCCAGAGACCTTCACGACGTCATCTCCCACAGCCTGTCAGCAGTAACGCTGCTAGCCGACGGCGCTGTCGCATCTGTCGACACCAACCCCACAGACGCCCGAGACGCAATGGTGCGAGTACGCGATACGAGCCGGGAAGCGATGAAGCAGATGCGCTCGATGCTAAGCGTGCTGCGCACCGATGATGACCAAGACCTTACTCCCGCACCTCGCCTGGACGACGTTAGCTCCCTACTGGCCGAGGCTCGCGCAGCAGGGACACCTGTCCACGCCTCACTTGCCGAGGTAGATGCTCCTGCTGACGTGCAAGTGGTTGCCTACAGAGTCATCCAGGAAGCGTTGACCAACGTCCGAAAGCACGCAAAGACGGCACAACGTGTCGAGGTAGAGATCGCCCGAATAAACCATGAGCTACGTATCCGTGTCACCGACGATGGCCAGGACTCCACCCAACCAGAACAGGGACACGGACTGATCGGCATGACTGAACGAGTAACGGCTCTGGGTGGCATCCTCCACGCCAGTCACTACCCTACCGGAGGCTTCGAGATACTCGCCCAGCTGCCGTTACGAAGGGAAAACCCATGACACACACGCTCAGCGCCCCGATCAAGGTGGCTGTCGTCGACGACCAGGAGATCGTTAGAGCAGGCCTGCGCATGGTCCTTGGCGCGCACCCAGACGTGAAAGTCGTCGGCGAGGCCACTAACGGGGCCGAGGTTCCGGCACTCGTGGCGCAGACCCACCCTGACGTGATCCTCATGGATCTGCGAATGCCTGAAGTTGACGGCATAGAAGCCACCCGACGACTCCGAGCCCACACCAGGACGCCCGACGACAAATCACCAGGAGTCCTGATTCTCACAACGTTCGACCTGGATGAGCACGTGTTCGAGGCACTCAGAGCCGGGGCTAACGCCTTCCTGGCAAAGGATTCTGAAACCCATGACCTCATTGAGGCCATCAAGCATGTCTATCAAGGTGACGCCGTGGTTCAACCCCGCATCACCAAACGACTAGTTGAGCACTTCATCAGCCGCGAGCCCTCTGCCCATCCCTCCGACGACGATGTCAATCGCTTGGAGTCGCTCACTCCACGGGAACAGGAAGTGCTAGGACTCGTCGCATCCGGCCTCAGCAATTCAGAGATCGCCACTGCTCTCACGCTATCCGAGGTCACGATAAAAACGCACGTTGGTCGACTGCTCACCAAACTGTCATTACGGGACCGGACCCAGGCAGTGGTGTTCGCTTACGAGACCGGCTTCGTCCGTCCTGGAAATAGAAACCACCTTTCCACCACGTCGGATGATACTTGAGAAGGACCCCAGAATCATCCACCTGCACGACGACAGGCCACAGTCACCCCTGACATCGTGGAGCCATGGACATCGTCAGAACATACCAACTCACCAAGCGCTACGACTCACGCACCGTTGTGGACGCCATCAACTTGCAGGTTCCTGAGGGAAGCGTATACGGCTTCATCGGCCCGAACGGATCCGGAAAGTCCACAACCATGAAGATGCTGCTGTCCCTCGTGACCCCCACCAGTGGCGGCGTCCAAGTGATGGGACGCACGATGGACAGATCCACGCGACAAGCATTGCTACGACACATCGGCTCACTCATCGAAGCTCCTCCTGGCTATCGACATCTGACCGGAGCCGAGAACATGAGGATTGTGCAACGCACGCTCGGCCTACCTGATGCCGCCGTCACAGAGGCTGTAGCGGCCGTTCGGATGCAAGATCAAATGAACAAGAGAGTCCGCAACTACTCGCTAGGAATGAAGCAGCGTCTCGGTATAGCCATGGCACTGGCCCGTCGTCCTCGACTATTAGTACTGGATGAGCCCACCAACGGTCTGGATCCGGCCGGAATCGAGGAGATGCGCTGGCTGATCGGCACGCTCGCTAGTCATGGCACAAGCGTCATGGTATCAAGTCACATTCTTGGAGAGGTGGACAAGATAGCAGATGTCATTGGCATCATCAGCAACGGCTCTCTAGTGTTTCAGGGAACTCGGGATGATCTGTTCAAGACATCGACACCGGATGTGCTGATCGAGACCTCTCACCCCGATCATGCCGCCTCTGCACTGCGGCAACGATCCAACATTCCAGCAACCGTGGATCGTGGTCGGTTGAGACTGCCAGGATTCGATCAACACGCCACAGCCGGCGTCGTTAAGGAACTTGTCAATGTCGGCGCTCCAATTTACTCAGTATACCGTGATGAGCAGCGTTTAGAAGATGTGTTCATGGCGCTCACACGAGGAGGGCAGTTATGAGACTCCGGCTCATTATCAACGAAATCGCCAAAATGAAGCGGCGGCATATCGGATTAGTCGCCTCAATTCTCATCCTCTCTGTGGCAGGAATGTCACTCATGGGAGCAGCCTCCGGCGGGACGGACATACTAACCTGGCAAGCATTGCTGGCTGGCACTTCGCTGGCCTTCCCCATGACCTGTCCTTTGTTAATTGCCGTCATCGCCAGTCGAATTGTGGACATGGAGCACGAGGGCAATGGTTGGCTGGCAGGCCTATCAGGAGGAATCGGAACTGGCCAGGTATGCAGAGCGAAAATGGTCGCTGCTGGCCTTGTTGTGACTTTGACAACCATTGCAGCTTCCGCCCTGCTAGTAACTCTGGGCACTCTCTTGGGCGCTGACTCCCTGCCGGTTGAGCTGTGGCTAGGACACACGTGCGCCATCCTTTCAATCAATTTAGTAGTTCTGGGCGCTCACATACTCCTCTCAGCGCGGGTGGAAAACCAACTTGTCGCGCTGTGCCTGGGCGTCGTCGGCACGATCATCGCCGCAGTGTCCAGCGGGCTTCCCAACTGGCTAGCTGCGCTAACCCCATGGGGTTACTACTCTCTAGCGGCCGCGGCCGATTACCGCGATACCGGCCTGGTGACACTTACCCCCGCTTATGGTCCAATCGCTGCACTAACAATAATCGCTGCAATCGCATTTATTGCCCTCACCCACCGACTAGATTCTCAGGAGGTCTAGCATGATTGCCAGAACTTCGACAGCCCTTGATACAAACTCATCTTCTCCGTCCCCACTGTTGGCGGAACTACTCAAGTTGCGCCGATCCCAGCCGCTCCTAGTCGTCATCGGGCTACCCCTCGTTGTCACCGGAACCGGCATCATTAATACGCTTTTCTCAAGACGCGGTCTTGAAGACGGCTGGAACACACTCTGGCTACGTACAGTCGGTTTCCACGGGTTGTTTCCTCTGGTACTGGGAGTGGCGATCCTCGCCTCCCTCGTGTGGCGTCCAGAGCATCGGGATAGCAATTGGAATACTCTCATGACCAGTCCCATAGGAGCCACACGTATTGCATTGGTTAAAACACTAGCCATTGCCGGGCTCGCAGCCGCCATGCAGGCCACTATGCTGATCGTGGTTGTTGCGACGGGAAAGGTACTGTTTGCCCTGCCCGGCTTGCCACCAGCCCATCTCCTCGCCTCCGGCACCCTGGTTGCCGTGGCTTGCGTACCCTTGGCAGCATTCCAGTCATCTATATCGATGCTGATACGTTCCTTTGCCGGGGCGGTGGCGCTGGCAGCCGCGCTCGCCGGAGTCTCTGTCAGTCTACTGACAGCCAAAATAGGCTCAATATCCTACACGCTACCCCATGCCTTAGCGACTCGCACAGCGTTGCTCGGCTCAGGGATGTTCAGTGACCCCAGCCATCCCGACATGACAACATTCGGCGGGATCGCAACCACGGCAGTCATACTGACATTGTTGATCGTCGCATCAACCGGAAGGATTCTCAAATGCCGAGATCTCTACACCTAACAACCATTCAGCAGATTCATCATCTACTACCAATACTCCCAGGGCAGACGTCATCACACATCATCTTAGCATTCGACTTCTTATCAGTTAACTAAGAGCTACATGAACTGAGGAGAAGCCGCCTCCTTAGGGAAGAATCGCGGGACGCCTAGCCCGCCCAGGGAACACGAAAGCCAGAGAAGTTTGCCGTCATGCACCCCCAATCAACATGATATGTGGTCAATTTGATGACAGCATCGATAACGAGCTTCGTTGATAACGTTCTGCAACCTTAGAAAAGGGTGCGGAAATTCCCTCGGGCGAAGTTCTGAAATTGAGGCACATAAGCACTTCAATCTACAATAACGTCCCAATTATAATACCAGTGAAACCAGTCAGCGTTTTGGCTGCATGTTTTTAGGCGCATAGCGACCGACCTCAGATTGAATGGCGCTAAGGCAGCCCAGATAGTGCACACCACCCTCGACTATATACAACGCTACATGTGACACAAAACAGGTAAGGAGTCCGATGGGTCAGTGAAGCAGTGCCAAAACCACTTCGACTGCTGAAAGTTGACGAGAAACCGGAAGTTGTTTTTTGCTGAGTCTCGCATCCCTTCGGCTACCCAATGTCATTTTATCACTCCAGCGGATTGAGGCATATAAATTATGCGAGGACGCATGGATCCGCTTCGAGCGAGAATACTGGCAGCAGCCAACCCAAGAACAATCCGATCGAAGCCAGAGTCAAAATCTCCTCTCCTTCCTCCACTACGATAAAAGGAATTCGATTGATGATTCACACGCTGATTGTAGATAATGACATGCTCTTCCGCGCAGGTATACGAATGATGATTGATTCATCCTCCGACATCACAGTCGCCGGAGAAGCGACCACCGGACTTGAAGCGCTGGACATGATTCAAGCAACCAACGTGGATATTGTTCTCATGGATATTAGCATCCCTCAACTCAACGGAGTAGAAGCGACTAAAAAAATCGTCGACATTCCCAATTGTCCTAAGATTCTCATCCTCACCTCCTATGGGATGGATGAAGAGCTGTTCAATGCCCTTGCGGCCGGCGCCACAGGTTTTCTACTCAAAGACTCACCACCTGAGGGGCTCCTTACAGCTATCTCATCTGCATACAACGGCAATGCTGTCATTTCGCCTCAGTTAACAAACAAACTCGTCGAGGAGTATACATCAAAAGAAAATAAAGTTTCGCCAATCAATCAAGCATTGTCGAAACTGACAGACAGGGAACGTGAGGTGTTAGAATTGATCGGTCTCGGAAGGAACAATGCGGAAATCGCTCACGAACTTTTCATTGCGGAGGTAACAGTAAAAACCCACGTCGGCCGAGTCCTGCGCAAGATTAATGCTCGAGACCGTGTTCACGCAGTAGTTCTTGCCTATCATGCCGGAATCGTTAAGCCCGATGGCGGCCCCGATAGCGACTCCGTCTTCTACGGATCCAAGCAGAGCGCATAAGACCTCTTCCCCCTTCTTTCCGCGAGCTTCGCCGCATTATCGAAATCGCAGCCAGTGTCCCCAGCAGACTCCAGATAATCAAGACCAAAGTTGTCTCAAGCATTCGCCACGACTGCCCCACTTCTGCAACAACCGCTGTCTCCGGCATCAGCGCCCCTCGGACTCCGAGGCCGATCCAATATACCGGGCTGGCTTGACTCAGTATTTGACTCCACAGAGCCTGCCCGGACACAGGGTAGAATATTCCCGAAAGGCTAAGCAACCCCATCATGCCAAGTGAAATGAAACTTAGGTTGCGCGGATGGCGGATAAGTGATCCAAAGGCTGCTCCCCATGGCAATGTCGATGTCAGGCCAAGAGGTAGCACCCAGGTCAGGGCAAGCAGTCGCGGGCCGCCAAGAAAAAAGTTTCCGAATAGCGCGGCGGATGCAACCATTATAACGAGTATCGTAATCAGAGTTAGAGCAACCTGACATAGCACCTTGCCGATCAGGTAAGTATGAATTCCAAACGGGATGGTACGTGCACGCATCAATGTGCCTTCTTCCCGCTCGCTGATCAGATTGGTAGCTAGGCCCATAAAGCCAGTGAATAGCAGGTTCATCGAAATAATTCCAGGTAGGGCATAGCTTCCTAGCGATCCGCCCTGAACAACGACACCTCTCAGAAAATACATCACCACCAGAGCAACAATCGGAAAAAAGGTGTAGTTTAGAATGTACGACAAACTTTGATTCAACTCAATCCTGCCACGCTCTATGCCTAGCTTCACAATACTAGTCAACATACGGCATCAGTCCGTTCAGACGCAGTAGAATACGCATGCAGGTGAGCGTCTTCCACGTGACCGATCATTTCCAAATACGCGTCATGGAGGCTAAAGGGGCGCACCTCCAAGTCAGTAATATGCGGCTTCGTCAGAGAAAGATCCCGAACGAAGGGAACGCTTTCTGATACTGTTTTGGAGTACAGCCTTTCATGCTCACGCCACGAAACCCTGGTTCCCCAGGAGTGTTTTCTTGCAATAGTTTCGGTGGTTCCTCTAGCGACGATTCGACCAGAAACGAGTATAGCAACAGAATCCGCCAGTAACTCGGCTTCTGTTAGGTCATGTGTTGTGAGCACCATTGCCGTGGACCTTTGACGTGCGATGGAGCGAATCAGTTCATGAAAGGCCGCACGGGCCTCAGGGTCAAAGCCGGTGGTTGGCTCATCAAGAAAAATGAGCTCAGGGTTACCAACCAATCCGATCGCCACATCAAGACGCCGACGCTGACCTCCGGAAAGTTGACCAATACGACGATGGGCCTGCGCCGTAAGCCCAACTGCCTCCAGTAGTTGATCCACATTCTGGACTCCGCGCGGTGATGGCACTAATCCAGAGTAATGAGCTGTTAAATGTGCTAGCAGTGTACGCACCGACCATCGACGATGGTCTCCCCACGACTGCAGAACCATGCCGATTCGAGCTTGCCATCTCTCGTCCCCACACTCAGGATCAGTACCGAGCACCAGCACCTTTCCACCGGTTCGACAACGCAGCCCCTCAAGGATTTCAATCGTAGTTGTTTTACCCGCACCGTTGGGCCCAAGTAGTGCGACAACTTCACCCGGCGCAACCTTAAGATCAACGCCTCGAAGAACCTCCGTATTTCCATACGACATCTTCAAACCGCGCACATCGAGTGCGTAGGGTGGGATCGGAGCCTGTTTACGGACGAATCGGGTCCTGGCCACATCCATATACCTTCTTCTCCTCCGTATTAGTGTGATCTCTCTCAACAGACACATCCAGGGGTGACGCCATATGGCGTCACCCCTGGATTGTGCAGACTACTCCTTGGAGTGGTCCTCGAGCGGCAGGATTGCCTCAGTGTGCGGACCGATGAACTCACCAGTCTGCTCAACAAAGTCGCCGAGGTCGACGACGCACGGAGTCGTGTAAACGTCAGCCAAGGGTGACACCTCCCTTCTTGGGATCGTGGGCGTGCGGTGGTCATCCGGCCGCGCGGGCCGGTCCGGATTCTGGGAGCACCAGAAATCCGAGTTCTGGGGGCGTCACGCTGCGGTTAACGCAACACTCGGCGCTGATGAAACTGACATTAGTTTGGTAAAATCTGCACTAGTCATCGGCTCGTCGACAACGCATTGCTCTGCCTCAACCCATGCATGTGCTGTAAAAGGCGGTGCTGAAAGCACTCCAACACACCATTCAGGCCATACCCCGCGAACACGGCACAGAAGCGCTGTAGCGATAGCTCGAGGCAAACAAGCCGATCCTCCTCTTGCATATGCGCTTACTGTAAGAATCACGTCACGAGCAGCTCGTGTTTCATGGTAGGACGCCGGTTTTGCTCCCGTGCGGACAGTCTCAAGGACACGTCGCAGGGCGCGCGGAGGTGCTTTTGAAAGTAGCCGAGCTCCGGCTGTGATTGCTGAAACAGTCACTCGCTGAGTAAAGTTTGGACTAGATACCTGATAGGGCAGAACGTCACTCACAGCAGCCCCACCTCTTCCAACTCTTTGCATGCCACGTCAACGTCATGTCGAGCCGATTCGGGAGAAATCCCGTAGTGAGACACCAGCAGATCCGCCGTTGTCTTTCGGTCACCGCCATCACGGAGAGACTGTAGTATTTGAAGGGCGCTGTCGTTGAGATGCCAGTACTGTCCACGAGATTCGTCGAGCACAACATGACCGTATTCGGTAGACGCACTAGTGAGGACCGGGCGCTTACTACGTCGCAGGAAGTTAAACATACATACTCCTTTTTACTGTGGGGCGAGTTAGTTGCATTCAGACGGCAACTGGAGCAGTTCTGCGCTGGTTAAGTATGAACTTGCCAAGGTTGACCACGTTATGGATTTCAGGCGACGGGGGCTCCCACCGATCAGGACGAGTAGAATTCAGGAAGGCGGTTCTGTCTATTAAGCCGCCATCTAGAAGACCAGATTCTTCAACCAGACCGACAAGTACGTCATGATGGCGAAGATATCCCCGAACTGATTGGGCTCCTCCACCGACTTTTGATGTGCGCATCAGGTATTCTTTTGGAAGGATGCCTCGCATCGCTGACTTCATCAGCGGCTTCCATTCCAGCGGAGTATCCCGTTCAGTTCGCCGCACCCGGAACGCTGCTTCAACAACTCGATCATCCAGTAGCGGCGCCTCGTAGGCTACTCCGAACGGATTTCCGAGCTGCCCAGTACCGCGCACCAGCTTAGCGGCGTCCCGAGCGAAGTAAATATCGCTATGTCCAGCAACGGTGGGATGGAGTGGATCCAGGCCGCTCAACAGTGATCGAACTGCTTTAACTACCGTTTCTCGCGCATCCGCACTTAGCCATTCTGGCAAGGCTAGAGGGCTGGACCAGTCGTTCACTCCGGGCGGGCGCAGGCTTTTTGCTTTCTTGGCTATGCCGTCTGCTAGCCACGCTCGGTAACTGCGTCGATCGCTAAGCTGGCGCAATGTGCTCATCACGCTGGTTCCAGCAGGAATATGTTCACTGCGAGACCTTCGCCAAGCCAGAAGCGGATGGGACCGAGCCAGTGTGTGCTCCCACCCCGCAACGCCACGCAAGATGTGATCGCCTCCCAGTCCATTCAAATGGATTGCCGCATTTTTTTGAGCATCCTCGGAGAGGAGTGCCATGATACGTGGCCCAGCGGTAATGGCCTGGGTCGGCTCATCAAGGACTACATTTACCTCATCAACTCCCTCGTAGAAGTCCACAAACTCGTCTGTCGACTTGACCAGATGCTCGCGCACATTAGGCATCACTGTCAGGGCTTTTTTCGCCCATGCAAGATCCTCTCTCCCACCCGGATCGGGATGGAAAAGGGTCCGCGCTACGATGCCGCTCCCGGAATTCGCCGCAGCAAAATAGCAAATTGGTGTGGAGTCAAGACCACCAGACAGATCACACACCACTTCCGCGTTTCCCGCAGTCCGGGACGTGACAGCTTTTTCTAAAGCATCACGGAACGCGACTGCACCGTTCTGCAGGTCGACATCCTCGGAGGGCATATTCCACCAGGTTATCCGACGCGCTTCTCCATCTTGACCGACAAGTAGAGCCTGATCGCCTGGCAGCGGTTGCACCCCCGACCATAGACCAATTTGATCAATAGGGTGAGGCTGGGCAGGCAGCAATCTCAGTGCAATTGCTGTTTCATCAAACGCAAGATCCGCCAATTCTGCCAGTACGTCCGCACGGTCAGAGATCACAGTGTTCTCACCGATCGAGCACCACCATAGTCTCCTGGTCTCCAGCGCCTGTCCCGAGGCGTACACATTTCCCTGGTATGACCCAAAAGTGAGGAAGCTCCCGGAGCACTGCAGCTGCACTCGACTAAAGTCCGTTGGAGCTGAGGCTCTGGCGGCGTATCTGTTCATCTCTTCTTGGGTGACAGCGCACTGGCCGACTACTGAGACGCAAGCCTCATCCGCACTTCCGCTGATGAGACGATTCCCTGACAAGGTGCCGACTAGCAGCGGTCGACCGGAAACGTGGGAAGCAAGAACTCTTTCTGGACCACCTAGGCGATCCGCAATGGAAGCGGCGGCGTCGTTGTCGGGTAGAGCGACGACGTAGGAACGACCGTTGCCGTTGACGACTGCGTTCTGCACGTTGGACTCCTGTCTGTCATTTCTTGGGGTTCTGGGCGATCCCTCAAGCACGGCTCTACTTTCTCGTTTGAGCAGGGAACAGAGCGTCCATCCAGTGAATGATTAGGGTCCTACCTGGGTAGGATTTTGTTGTGGAGTGCGGTGCCCGTCACTGCATGATCGTCATGCTGGACCGCTGCCTTCCGGTTCCTTAGTCCACGTCGGCATACCGGTGATAGGTTTCCTATGGTCGCCTTGAATCGTTCCGCGGCCGCTTGGCACACCACATAGGGGCACTTCCCCTGTCAAACCAGCCCAGTCACCCTCACCCACCGACTTCGCCGCCTCCCTGCGCGAGCACCGGCGATCCGATGAATCGGACCGGCACGGGCCTCACGACAGGAGACGTCGGGTCAGCATGGACTCGCCGCTCGCCTCACTGCGATGTGACCTCGACTTGCTGACGGGTGTTCCACCCCATCTTGCCGCTGGTGACCATGCCCCAGACCCGTAGAGGTCGCAGGATCAGCGCGGACCACAGCGTCGCCGCCGGGGACAGGATGAGGCTGATGCACCTCTCGGAGTCGGTGGTGTCAGAGCGCCACACGGCGATGTACCGCGAGCCCTGAGCCAGCCCGATCGCAAGAGGCACCAGCAGTGCCGCTGGAGGGATCCCATCGCCAACGACGAGCGGACGCCAGAGCACCAGATAAACGAAGAGGGAGATCACCAGCCAGACCTGCATCCACCCGGTGACCTGCCGCCACCAACCCCATGAGAGAACTGGCAGGAAGCGGATGCGCCAGAGCCCACGAATGAAGGAGCCGCGGAACCACCGTTCCTGCTGCCGGTAATGATGACTCCACCGGTCGGGCATCCACGCGAAGGCGAAGGCCGAGGGCTGCTGGACCGTCCTGCCGCGTAGCAGGGCGAAGAGGGTTAACAAGGAGTCGTCGGAGAACTCCACGTGTCGCCGCAGGTAGCTCTCATGGGTGTAGATATCAATGTTGTCTGCCAGGATGCTGCGCCGGTATGCGGCCAGACCACCCGAGTTGACCATCACTGACCCGAGCCGTGACATGAAGGAGCGGTCGATGAGCTGCTGTCCGACGAAGATCACGTCGGTCACACGCGCCAGCAGGTTCTCCCGGTTGTTGATCGCCAGGATGACACCTGCGACCGACATGACCCGCGGATCGCTGAAGGGCTGGACGATCTCATGGAGGGCCTCGGCGTCGAGCATGGAGTCGGAGTCGACGGTCACGAACAGGTCGGCGTCGCGAATCTTCCTGAAACCATGGATCTGAGCATGACGCTTGCCCTCATTGGCAGTCCGTTGCCATGTGGCGTAGATGCGGGCCACCGCCGCCTGACGGATGAACCAGTCCCGCTCCTCCACGTAGGCGCCCTGGGTGGAGCCGTCATCGACGACGTGGATCTCGGCCGGCGGAGAGGTCTGATTCAACAGAGCGGAGAGCATCTGAACCACGACATCAGGATCCTCGTTGTAGAGGGGGACGAGCACGGCGACCCGGTACACCGCACCGCCACCGACCATGCGCCCTTCGAAGCCGGCCATCACCAGCTGCACGGCGACGATCACGAAGAGGACATCGAAGGTCCACACGACCCACGCGTCCAGAACATGGTGACGGTTCATCAGCACGCGCCAGCACAACCACCCCATCACACCGAGGACCACCAGAATGGCGGGCAGTGGCCCGCTGGCCCTCATGAGCGCCCGGGGCAGCCCGGTCGCATCGGCTGATCGCTGGGCCTCATCCGTCGTCGTCACCGGAGTGCGCACAGTGACCACCCCGCCGCGGTCCTTGCCGCGGACCCGTACCGCCCTGAGCCGCATCCCGCGCTTGAACAGCATCTTGACCGCCCCGCAAGCCAGCAGGATGAGAAGGCAGACGAGCATGACAACGAAGCCGAATGACCAGGGCATGCGTCAGCCTTTCCGTGTCGAAGAGCCGGTTCGGTGCGGAGTGCTGCGCTGCGTCAGTCCGGGGCCGGTGCGGGTGACTGGCTGCGCATGATCTCCGGAACCGTCTTAACGGGCAGGCCGGAGTCGGCCACCTGCTTCATGAACCGTTTGAAGGTGGCCGCCGAGACCGACTCGGGAGCGTCGTCGGGATCCTCATCGACCCGATGGAAGACCATATGGGTCCAGCAGCGGTGCTCCCGGCACCGAGCCAGGGCCTTCTCGACCTGAGACTCGGTGGTGTAGGAGCCGCTGTAGAAGACGCGGAGCCGGTACGGGTCCCCCGGCGCGAGGGTCTCCGGGGCGACGTCGATGGTGCGCAGTGAGTCGAAGTAGCTCTGGGAGGTGCGCAGCACGAGATCGTTGTACCGCCCCATGGGCAGAGCGAAGTGGGCCGCGCCCTCGGGGTAGCCGTGCTCGAGGAGGAAGGACCTGATCGTCTCGAACTCCTTGCGCATCCCCGCCTCGTCGAGCGTGGTGAGGTCGGTGGAGGCGTGAGCGGCGATGTCCCAGCCGTGAACCTCGCGCATCTCAGTGAGCTGATCGGTGTTCATGCGGCCAGGCAGCCCGACCTTGTCGGCGATGACGTAGGAGGTTGCCGCAGGGATGCCGTACCCCTGCATGATTTCCCGTGCCGTCTTGTAGTCGCTGTCGTAGCCGTCGTCGAAGGAGATGGAGACGATACCGCTGTCGGCCGAGGGTAGGGTCGCCAGGTAGCCGAGCCACAGCCGGCTCGGTGCCGAGTCGGAGGCGGGGACAACCTTCAGGCGCACCCTGGTCACCCGATCTAACTGGGGGCGACCGACGACGGCGCGCTCGGCAGCCCGGTTGACGGTCACCCGGCACCAGGTACCGGTGCGCAGCGTTCGCATGTCGGGAGCAACGTCCAGGCGCAGACAGTCCTCGCCTTCCCCGCCGAGCTCGAGCAGGATGCTCGCGACCTGTCGGTAGTCCTCGGCGCGGAGCCACAGATCCCACTGGCAGTCGGTCATATCGATGCCCGAGAGTGCCAGGTCGGCGCTGGTGGGGCGATCGGGGTCACCGGTGGTGGTGACTTCCAGCGACTGGGTCCCGTGGGAGTGGGTGGAGGTGTCCGGCCGTATGGACCCGGCCTCGGAGGAGTGGACCCAGGCACGCGGGTCCTGCATATCCGACAGCACCTCTGACGGCACCGAGGGAGGACCGGCGGCCGGCGCTGCTGGGAAGACGGGAGAGGCATGGGCCGTGAGCTGCATTGCCTCAGGTAAAAGCGTGCTCGAGGCAGCCAAGGCGAGACCGCCCATCAGAAAGTTCCGACGCCTCATCCGATCATGCTGCGGCAAGATGCTTCTCCAGTTAACAGTCTATGCGGTCAGTTTCTGTTCCAGAGTACGCACCGGATCGCCGTCACCGCAGACAAAAGTCGCATAAGAATCACACCAGTCGACTACCACAACATGTCAGACATCCAGAGATCCGCATAAATCCGCGCAGTTCTGCCGATCAGCACCGATCAAATGTGAGGGGGATCACTGCACTGTTGTAGGAAACTGCGAATCCCGCCGTTGAGCCTGAACCACGAAGAAGCCCAGCCACACGCCATCGATACGTCCTCAATGGCTCCGCTCGTTCAAGACTCAGGCGAAGACCGAGGCGAGGCGGGCGACGGCGGGGTCGGAGTCGCGGGTCAACCGGAGAAGCGCCTCAAAACGCGGAACGACCCAGTTCGGGCGACGCAAGGCACGTGACGAGCCGCGCCACGAATGAACGAGCAGCAGTCATCAGAGCACACGTTCACGATGCATGGGAGGCAGCCCCGCACTGGACACCTGAAGCACTACCCGAATGGACCATACAAGCCGCAAGACGTTGAGCAGAGGCCACCCCCGTGCGAGCGGTACCGACCAAGTTTCGAAGCCGCAGGTGCCGAACGAGCCACAGTAGGCGAGCGTTATGGTAGCGAGCACCTGATGCTCTTGACACTTGAGTCCGAGACCGAGAACACGCACGTTCACCAGTATGGATGTACCCCCAATCCGCACCGTAACGCCCACTCGCGAGCCAACGCGACCTGCATCGAAGCAGACGAACTCCACAGCTTGCCCATCAATGACGCAACCCGACGGATCTAGGCGATGTGCGCCGAACAAGAGCAGACTCGGCAGCGGGCTCGCCGGGCCCGGATCAGCGGAAGGTACCAGTGGCGGGTGCAGAGACGGCGCGTAGCTGAAATATGTGCCGGACATCACTACGATGTTCGACGACATGGTCGGGTGATCAAGCAACGCGCTCGAGGCTTGAGCGCAGGACAGGTGGGCTGCACGTCGTTGTATGTCGGCCATGCTGCTATGCCTGGCATATGGCTTGATGACTACTGTTCCCGTATCGGTGCTCAACCGGCAACACTACTGAGTTAGGGGACTGACCACGAACGCTCTCACGGTTACCCTGTGAGCTATACGATCGGAGTTCGCGATCAATCTGCAATTTGGCATGTGGCAAGACGACAGGGATTGCGTTGGACCAGACCTGCTGAATAATCGATGGTAACCACGAGGAGGGAACCCGCAGTGTTGATAATGGCCGCAGTCACCCACGGCAGAGCAGATCTTACCTGGCAGATCGTTGAACTTGACCCGCCCGGACCTGGGGAAGTCCTCGTCAGGCTCGCTGCGAGCGGCATCTGCGGCACTGATCGACGGGTAATCGATGGCACCCGTCATTTCGCGCTGCCCGGCGTAATCGGACATGAGGGCTCTGGGGTCGTCGAGAAGGTGGGCCCAGGTGTCAGTGATCTGCACCCGGGCGAGCACGTCGTGCTCGGCTGGGCCCGCTGTGGTAGCTGCCCTGCCTGTTTGGCCCGGGCAACCTCATACTGCGAGCAGACTAGACGGGCCACTGAGGCGGGCGTCCGCGTCTTCGGTCCTCTGAGTGGCCACGGGGCCTACCGTTTCCCGGACGGAAAGCACCTCGGCGGCCATTTTTTCGGCCAGTCCTCTCTCGCGAGCCACACCGTCGTCGCGGCGAGCAGCCTGGTGCCAATCGACCGACGACTCCCACTGGCCAAACTGGCGCCGCTCGGATGCGGATTCTCGACCGCATTCCACGCGGTCGACGACGTGATCGAGCCACAGCCGGGAGCAAATGTCGTAGTTTTGGGTGTCGGTGCGGTTGGTAGCGCCGCGATCGTGGCCGCCAAAATGGCCGGTGCGCACGTGGTAGCCGCCGACCGTAAGCCCGGCAAACTCCAACTGGCAGCACAGCTCGGGGCCGATCCGCTCGCGATTGAAGACCCTGCCGAGCTGCCCAATTTGCTCCGCAATCAACTTGGACGCCGTCCCGATGCGGTGGTCGAATGCACTGGCAACCCACAGCTCGCCGAGGCCGCTGCCGCCGCCGTTGGCTCGCGCGGGGTATGCGCGCTCATTGGGGGGTCTCGCGCGGGCACCAACATATCCTTGGATCACAACCGACTCGTCTGGGGCAAACGAGTTCAGGGGGTGCTGGGAGCTGGCGATATCAACCGCACCATCGGTCGACTTGCCAACCTCTGCCAAGATGGCAGCTTCCCCCTCGACAGACTGGTACAGGTATACCCGTCGGATCGACTATCCGAGGCGCTAGCCGACCAGGCAACGGGACTGGTGATCAAGCCTGTCGTTCTCGCCCCAGCCATCTCCGGCGAGCCAAACCAACTATGAGACAGTATGTTCCGGTCCCCCAGCCCGATCCATGCTGGACCCGCTCGGTGTTCGTGGCTGGTTGGCAACCGGTCACCGGTGAACTGGCGGTCACCAGCCCGTTCTCCGGACGCCGACTCGCTGTGGTGGGGATGTGCTCGACCCGCGAGGTTGACCAGGCGCTGGCGGCATCACTTGCGGCTCAACGGGAGTGGGCGGCAGTCCGGCAGGAACGGATCACCGTTCTCTCGGCTGCAGCAGATAATGTGAGTGCAAACAGGGACGAGCTGGTTGCGTGGCTGATTCACGAGACCGGTTCGTCGGTGGCCAAGGCCCAACTCGAGGTTGACCTCGTGACCGCCGAGCTTCGGGAAGCCGCAGAACTGGCCAAGCTGAATCTTGATCGCCCCCTGCCTGGTGGCAAGCGCCAATCCACCACCCACCGGGTTCCGATCGGTATCGTTGCGGTCATCGCCCCATTCAACTTCCCCGCCCACTTGGCAATCCGGGCGATCGCCCCCGCTCTCGCGCTCGGAAACGCCGTGGTCCTCAAGCCCCATCCTTACGCCACGATCAGCGGCGGACTATGGCTGGCCGGGATGTTCGAGGCCACCGGGTTGCCACCCGGGGTGCTGAGTGTGATACCCGGCGATGCTGAGATCGGCGAGGCACTCGTCGCCGATCCCCGCGTCGGACAGGTCACCTTCACCGGTTCTACCGCTGTCGGACAATGGATAGCCGAAGTTGCAGCCCGTCGGCTGACGCCCACGCTACTCGAGTTGGGCGGCAACAACGCGCTGGTGGTTCTACGAGATGCCGACATTGAACTGGCGGCTACATGCGGCGGTTTCGGCAGTTTTTATCATCAGGGCCAAGTCTGTATGTCAACCGGGCGTCATCTGGTCCACGAGAGTCGCATCGAGGCATACGTGCAGGCCCTTACCAACTACGCAAGCCGACTGCAGGTCGGCGATCCAGCCGATCCCAAGAATGATCTGGGTCCTCTGATCAACGCTCGGCAGCTGGCCCAAGTTGATGACCTGGTTCGTCGCAGCATCGCCACCGGCTCTGAACTGGTGTGGGGTGGTACGACTTCGGGACTGTGTTACCAACCAACGGTTCTGATCGACTCAACGAGAAAGTCTCCAGCCTGGCAGGAGGAGATCTTCGGCCCGGTGGCGGTGGTGGCACCATTCAGCGACGACCAGGACGTGGTGACCCTGGTCAACGAGCAGGGGCCGGGGCTGGTCGCCAGCATCCTTTGCGCAGACGTGGACCACGGTGCGCAGTTGGGGGCAAGGATATCCTGCGGGATCGTGCACGTGAATGAACCCACCGTCGATTATCAGATCGGCGCGCCGTTCGGCGGCTGGGGATCCTCCGGAAACTCGACCATCGGTGACCACACCTCCAACGTGGCCAACTTCACTAAGTCCAAGTGGTTCACTCGTCGGCCAACGATGCCGCAGCGCTGACATTTGCCGGTGCGACATCATGGGGTTGCGCGCATGGCAGCGAAGAATCCGGGATAACTAGTATCGGGGGTGCCGAATCCCCCGGCCTCGAACCATCCGATGACTTCCTGCCTGCCATGGCGGAACTGGTATCGCGGCATGACGTTATCAAACGACAAAAACACTGCTGAGCGGGCCATCTCGGCTCGGCTGTGAAAGACCGGGTAGATCTCCGGTGGGAAGATCTGACAGTTCCGTTTGTGCTCGCGCACTAGGAAACTCTTGATCTGATTGGAGAACACCTTCACATAGGCGCGACACCATGCCATGACCAATGGCCTAGGTAGCTTACTACCTAGACCAGCGAAGTGACAGTCTCGTTGCCGGTACAAACCGTCCCAGAAGGAGTCCTCCCCCTCCCGTGGGTACAACCAGACGAGCAATCCTCCTGCTGGTCCGACCAAGTCGGCAACCATTTCGAAGGCGGCCTGGGTTGACCGGGTGTGGTGGAGGACACCGACGCTCACCACCTGGCTGAATGCTCCACCCAACAACGGTGGCCGCAGCACGTCCCCTCGGACAAAGTGCAGGTTGGCGATGTCACCGAAACGAGCTGCGGTCTGCTTGATAGCAGTCGATTGGTCAAGTGCCACTACCTGATGCTGGGGATAGCGCACTGCAAGCTCGGCCGACTTCTCGGCTGAGCCGCAGCCTGCATCCAAAATCCACTGTTGTTGCGTAGCGGTATCCAAGTGACCGAAGAAGGTCTGAGACATCCACTCGACGAACTGCGGAATCCGGTAGCCGTATATCACACCGGGGTCCTCACCGGCTCCAGTCTGACGGGCCCGCCACTGGAAGCTGAATCCTGTGACCGACCGACGGTCCAGATTGTTCTTGACTAGCATCTGCGGAACCGAATCGATGATGGCGTACGACCGCGAGCAACCCGAACACTTTAGCGTCCCGGATTCAATCAGCGAACCGTCGGTGGCTGAGGGCGTTAACGCCACCGGCGAACCGCAGCCCGGACACCGTAGAACCGTCAACAAAGCTCGTTGCAAGACTACTCCTTACTCATATCAACCGATTCCTCGCTCGCGGTTCCCTGGATCGCTGGCGCGCAGCACCCACTGGGCCAATGGCAGCGCGGCGAGCGGTAGGAGGATGAGTCCGGGCAAGAACGTCACCAGGAATGGTTGAGCCGACAGGTGGGTGTCGATATTGAACCAGGTATCCGAGATACGCTCGTTGAGCAGCCGTGAAACCAGCCAGGCGACGGGGAAGGCGATCACGATGCCGGCTAGCCCGAGCAGTGACGCCTCCATGACCACAGTGCTGCGAATCGCTCCGTTGCGGAAACCGAGCAAACTGAGCAGTGAGTACTCGCGTCTTCGTTCCAGGATCGTATAGCCAAGACACGCCCCCACGAACAACAGCGCCACCGCGATGCTTGTTAGGGCACCGAGCCACAGCAGGGCTGTGATCTGGGAGGACGACGCGACAATCAACTTGACTATCTCGTCCTTGCTCAAAGCCTGCTGCACCCCCGATTCGGAGTTCAGTGCATCGGCGGTCGCTGCAATCGCGCCGGGCGAGGCCTTGACCAGCACGCCCGAGAACAGGTTGCTTCCAGTGAGCGAGCTCGCGAACTCCAACGTCGAGCGAACCTCACCGGGCAACGCAGACGACATGATCCCCACTACTTGGGCCTCGTGCTTGGTTCCGGTTGCATCCACCGTGAGGACATCGCCCGGCTCAAGTGCCAACCGGTGAGCGAGTCCGGCCTCGATGACCACGCCATCCGGATTGGACTCGGAGATGTCAGAGCCTTCGATAAGAGTGACCTTGTGCCAAGTGTTCTGCGGGTCGAAGCCGCCGACCATCAGGTTTTCGATGGCTGAACCGTTGGTCGCTTGGGCCACCGTCTTGATGATCGGGGTCCACTCGCTCACGCCGGCCTCCGCCATGAGGGCTGCCGCCTGAGCGTCTGCCTGTGGTTGGACGAAGTCGACAGTCAGGTCCCACTCGTTGCCGTCAACGGCTGACCGAGAAGTGGCGATCACCGAGGAATACGACAGGGAATAGGCCGCCGTCAGGCCAAAGCCGATCGCGATGGCCAACACGGTCAGGGCAGACACCCATGGGTTGCGCTGAACGTTTCTGACTGAAAGTCGGGTTGTGGTGCTCGACACCAGAGTCCCCAGCCAGGCCCCTCTGATGCGGCCGCCGCGACCGGTGTCGACGGTGCGGGTCATCGCATCGCGCGGCGACATCCGGAAGATCCCTGCAAAGGCAAGCGCTGCGCCGAGCCCGTAAACGACGAGGGTGCCAACACAACCGATGGCGATCACCACGGGGTCGAGGACAAATGGCACACTCGGCAACCCGACCGAGGATGCGAAGTTCTCCAGGAACGCACGCCCTACGAGCACCGATCCCAACAGACCCATGAGGATGGTCCAGACGACCAGCCACATGTAGGGCAGGACATAGGCACGGGCCACAGCGATGGGTTGATGACCCTGCACTAGCAGCACTGCGATGCTCTTGCGCTCCCGTGCAATCCATTGCGCCGACAGGAACATCGACACGAAGGCAGCCGACAACGCTCCCACCAGCACCATCAAGGGAATGACGACGCCGAAGACATCAAGGTTCTTCTCGACATATTGGTAGGCGAACTGCTCTTCCCGCTCCAAGGCGTAGGCCCCGGACAGGTGCTGTGCGGCGGCTGCATCGAGAACAGACTGCCGAGCGGCGTCGAGATCCTGTCCCGGTTCGAAGTTGAAGACCACGCTATTCACGGTCTGCGACGACGGGGGCAGGTAGACCACGCCCATGGAGTCCTTGGCCGAGATGAACAGACTCGGGTTGAGCGGGGCGATGAGGAACTCGGGGTCTCGAACGATCCCGCGCACGGTCACGGTTCGCGTGGTGCCGCCGACCTCAATGTCCAGTGAGTCACCGACACCGACCGAGTGGTAGTTCGCCATGCCCTGGTCGATCAATGCACCTGACTCGTCGTCCCGCGTCAGAAGGGTCCCCTCAAGGGGCGTCAAAATGTTCAACCGGGACCCTGTCCATACCGAATCGGAAGAGATTACGGTCAGCGCCAGGTCGTCGGCCCCGGTCAGCTTTGTGCGTCCGGGCAGGACTTGGCGGGACGCACTATCGGTCAGCCCGGGCAGCTCATCGAAGCGCGGCGCCGACTGGTTCGGTGCGGGGGTGAATCGCAGTTCCAAGTCTGCGAGTTGACCCGCAGAGTACCAACTATCACGCGCCTTTGTGATGCTCGACAGGGCCGAGTACTCGCCAACCAGCATCGAGAAGGCCATGGACGCTACCGCAATCAACAGCATCAGCCGACCGACCATCGACCAGGCCGAGCCGAGGGCGAACTTCTGCAGCGAGGTGAGCGGAAGGACACGGGCCGGATTGTGAATCTGGATCATGAGCGACCAACCTCGATAGCGCCATCGCACATTTCCCAGGTCTCGGTGGCATAGCTGATAACGATCGGATCGTGGGTGGCGACGATGACCGTGGTGCCGATCTGCTGCTGCAACCGGGTCAGGCAATCAAGTACCTGCGTCGCATTCTTGTGGTCAAGCGCACCAGTTGGCTCATCGGCCAGAATCACCGGAGGCTGCTTGACCATCGCCCGGGCGATCGAGACACGCTGCTGCTCGCCACCGGACATCTGGGCGGGGAAGTTGCCGGCAAGGTGTGCGATCCCGACTGCGTCCAACATGTCCATCGCCTGCTCGCGCCGCTCAACAGCCGCTTTATCCAGCGGTTCGAGCGCCGCAGACACATTCTCCAAGGCGGTGAGGGTGGGCAGTAAGTTGAAGAACTGGAAGATGAAACCGATGGTGCTGGCCCGGAAGGCAGTGCGTTGTCCTCGCGACAAGGTGCCCAGGTCTGCCCCGCTCACCTCGACCTTTCCTGAGTCAAACACCTCGATGCCACCCAGGATGTTGAGCAGGGTCGATTTGCCGCTACCCGAGACACCCCGCAGAGCAATGTAGCTGCCCCGCTCGGCAGCGAGCGAAACGTCGTCGAGCACCTTCAGGCCGTGGGTGGGCCCCGGGTACGTCTTAGTCAACGAGCTGACGCGGATGGTCCCGCGATCGGTTTCAACGGACGTGGTCATGGGGATACTTCCTTCCATCGATCGCGGTTCGAAAAATATGGTATAAAACTGCACCACAACTCGCTATGATCTGTAGCGGAAGTTCATGTTGGAGATGTTGGAGATGATGCGCAGGCAGGCATCCAGGTGCTGACCTACGATGGCCCGCGCCTCGATGAGCGCCCCACGCTCCCGCATGATGCCGACCGCGTTTCGTAGCTCGCGCTGATCGGTCGTGCTAGCCCGCAGGATGCGGACCAGTTCCGCCGCCCGGTCACGGTCGGCCCGTTGCAGGGTGAGCAACACCTGCAGCGTCACCTTACCTGCTGTGATGTCCTCGGCGGTGGTTTTACCCCACTCTTCAGTCACTGGAGCTACGTTGAGCTGGTCATCGATCACGTGAAATGCCAGCCCGATTTCCTCACCGAGTCTCGAATATGCCGCGAACGCCCGCTCGTCGGCATTGGCTATACTCGCGTCGATCTTGAACGGCATCCGATAGGTATAGGAAGTCGAGCGATGCAATACCGACTGCAGGTATTCGAGGGGATCGTGGTCCATGGACTCTTCGGATGGCCAGATCGTATCGATGGTTGTGCCCAGTCCGGTCACCCAGTGCTCCCAGGCAAGCTCGCGTCCCAGCCGTCTCCTAGAACTGTCATGCAGGTTCGACTGGGAGTTGGCGAGGATGTCAAAGCACATGTTTAGCCAGGATGAGCCAAGGGCTCCCGCTGTGCATACACCAACCATTCGATGCGCAGTCGGCTCGCCGCGGCGCAGGTCGGAATCGTCAGCGATATCATCCAGTACCAGCGAGGATGAGTGGATCATCTCGGCCATTGCCACGAGGCTGGGCGCCTTCACCGGGTCAGCGCCCAACGAGCGGGCGGTCAAGCAGACCAGCACCGGCCGGATCATCTTGCCAGTCCGATTCAGATAGGATCGGAAGGGTTGGTACCAGTCGCGGCGCAGCAGCTCAATCATCTCATCGGCCAGATCGGTTCCGGCTAGTTCTCGGATCGCCGCAGCAGTGCCCCACCGATCAACAGTCTCCAGAACGGCCTGGCGGGCGAAAGGCAGCCAGGCTTTGTATTGCTCGGCCCAGGCGCCGGTCATTCCAGGGGCGAGGGCGATACTCATGAGTTGACTCCGATCGTTGCGTACAGCCTAGGGGCGACAAGCCGGGTGAACTTGAGAATCGCCTGCTCCGCTCCCGGCAGGGAGCGCTTGGCGAATCCGAGGGCCAGACTAAGTTGCCTGGCGGCGAGCGTGGCCAGGTCGGCGTCCACTTGCAGGGCCGCTTCAGACAGCCGAGCCTCGACCGAAACGACCGGTTTCTCCCCGACTGCGTCCAGCACCGAACGCGAGATAGCCTCCAAACGTAGCGCCGCACCAAGGTGTCGACAGGCCGCGGCCAGCACGGTGCCCGCCTGCGGTTGCCCGGCGACAGCAACGGCTGTAAGACCCACCAATTCGAAGGACGCCGAGGGCTCCGCCGACGATAGATAACCGAGTAACCATTGGTACTCCAGTTCATCCGATAGCCGGCGGACACCAAGGTGCACGGTCCGAGCAAGGCCCTGCCGCACCAGATACTCACCAAAGATTTCGCCAAGACGAGTACCATCGTTCGGTGCGAGGGCGGGCTCTCCCTCATAAGCAAGCAGGACGCCGAGTTGACGCAGGTTGTAGGCGACCGTCACCCATACAGGTGGGGGAAGCGGCAGTGACTCGTCCTGGCGCGGCAAGTCGTGTTTGTTGGCGACTACGTCGAGCATGATCGACGAGAGGTACTGGCATTCGATTGCCGCGATCAGCTGTGCCGATGGGCGCCGCTGTGGCTCCTTGCCTGCAAGCAGGAGGTATAGCAACAGCGTCCGCAACCCGGCAGGATGTTGGCTGTTGAACTCATGGACAGGGGCCAGGAAACCCCGTTCAAGCCCATCCCAGTCCCATCCGAATCGCGGCTCATCTACGTATGTGACCATCCATTGGTCATCCCGTCGCGGTGGCACGGCCGTCTTCAAGGCCTCATCGGCCGCCACGCGAGCCTTCAACCACGCAGTGGTCAAATCCATCCCTTCTCTCCTTTCCAGCACTGCAAATCACCCCAGGACAAGTTGCGCCACCAACGCACTTAGGGCGATGACTGCTTGTAAGACAACAAAGCGGTGCGACAGCGCCAACTTCGAATCTGACTTCAGATACCGGTCGGCGAACATCCAAGCGTATGGCACCCACGCGGCTAGGAAGAGCAAGCCCTGTAGCAGCGCCAGCACGCCGGTGACCAAACCCACCAAGTAGGTAACCGAAGTGACCGCTATTACCACCCGTGAGATCCGGCGAACGACCCGGGTCGAATGGGTGTTCGCGATAGTCTTCACCTGTGCCCTCAGGTCTCCCTCAATATCACGGACGTCCCACAGCAACTCCGAAAGGTAGTCCAACCCGAAGGTGACTACGATCATGACCAACAATTGGGACCACTGCGGCCAACTCCCCACGTAGACGTGGGGGGTGACCAGCAGCGGCACCGACCAACACAGTGCAGCGAAGGCGTTCTTGACGTACCGATATTGCTTAATCCGCGACAAACTTGGCCGAACAGCCCAAGGCATCGGCATGCTGTAGAGGTTCATCAGCATGTTGACCACCAAGGAGTAGATCAGGAAGCCCCATCCAGCCCGCAGCGCCAGACTGACACCCACCACGCTGGCCACCACACAAATCGACAACGCCACTTGCAGGTTAGCGAAGAAGTGGCCTTTGGCGTCGTAGTTGATGGCGTCCTCGTCACGGTCAGTGATCTGGTTGTAGACATAGCTGACCACTACCGACGCGGTAATCATGACGTAGTATTGCCAGTCGAGCGGCAGGCGCATCGACTGGTTCCAAAATGCGGTCAAAAGGACCGGCAGGGCGAAGAGATGAAACCGGTTCGTCAACAGTATTTCACCCACGGCTTGCAGCCGCGCACCGCAGATGGTAATCACTCGATTCTCCTGAGAAGATCCAGTGCCTGGTCGAGGCGGGTGACATTGGGTAGGTCACATGAGGTGTTTTCGGGGGTGCCGGTAATCAACACCCGACATCCGGCACGCTCAGCCAGCTCGGCGTCCTGGGTGAGTGAGTCGCCGATGACCACGGCGGTATCGAGTTCGCCACCCCGCAGGCCCAAGTATTCGGTGATCACATAGGGGTCCGGCTTACCGACCAGGATCGCCTCACGATCAGCCGCCTTTTCGACTCGACGCACGGTTACTCCAGGGCCGACGTGGACCCCCGAAGCGTCGGTGAAGGAGGCATCCTTGCAGGTGGCAAAGATGAGCCGTGGTGGGTGAAGCCGCACGCAGTCCAGCGTTTCCTCAGTAAGGCCAGGATCACGAGTGACTAGCAGCACCTCTGATGCGCCGACCTCCATGACCCGTAGGCCGGGAACCAGACGTTTTAGTTCGGAACGCAACACGTCAGAACCGATCACCGCCACCTCGCCCACACCGAGGGATGACAGTCGATGTGCTGCGACCATCGCCATCGTGACGACATCCGACACACAGACTGGGATACCGCGTGCCACCAGCTCGTTGGTCAAGTCAGCGGGAGTGACGCTGCTAGAGTTGGTCACGATCTGTACCAAGTATCCTGCGTCACGAAGGCCGACGATGAAATCGCCCGGCGGCGAATCGTCATAGTGTTGCCTCCCAAGCAGGACTCCGTGGACGTCAACGATCGCATGTCTACCCATCACTGGCCCCCGTATCCGCTACAGTCGATCGTTCGTCGACCAGCGGTCTCCGCCAGTATTCATCGGAGATCGCGTACCTGCTTAGTTCAGCTAACTCCGACAATACATCGGGCCGGACCGTCCCCAGGGCACCAACGATGGCTAGGCCCGCCGAGATGAGTTCTTCAATCTTTAGCTGGGTCGCCCGGCGGGCCCCGGTTCGGTCGATCAGTGCGGAGAACTCCTCGACGGTATAGTCCTGCTCGCGGTTGAGCCAGGCACTGATCCTGGCGCGATCCTGGCCATCGGCCAGCTCATTGGCCAGACTCAGCAGATAGGTTGGTTTCAGGGCGACCAGATCAACTCCCACGCCGCGTCCCAGACCTTTTTCGCTGTCAGCGACGGTGTCCTCCAGGTCATCCTTGAGTTGGTAGGCGACCGCCAAGTGACCCGCCCACGAGACTAGCGCGCTGGTGATAGATGGGTCAGCACCTGCGGCAACTGCGCCCGCCCGAGCGCAGATCTCGAACAGCCGCCCGGTTTTCAGCCAAACGTTACGCAGACACGCCTCGGGAGATGGCAGTCGCGAACCCTCGTGATAGACGTCAAGCAGCTGCCCCACGTTGTCCCACAGATCATGCTCCTCAAGCATCGTGAGTATCGTCAGGACGCTGCCGCCGTCCAGCGGTGCGGAGGAGACCGCCCGATTCGCCAGGGCTCGGCAGATCTTGCCGTAGGCGAAAGCAGCAATGACACCGCTGCGGTCATCACGACTAGCAAAGGGCTTCGGATCGCCGACGCCTGTCGTCTCACCTTCAAACAAGCTGGCGAGGCGCACATGGCTAGTCGGCAACCCGCGCCGCATGACATCCCCATCGTAGATATCGTCGTGCACCAGCGTGTGGTGATGGTAAAGCTGGAGTGCGGCCGCAACGGGCAAGACTGCCGACACATCCGAGTAGCCTGCCGCCCGATAGCTCAGGATGGCCGTGAGTCCGTGGAATCGTTTACCAGCCACGTGAAGGTAGTGTTCCAGCCAACGGTAGATAGCGCCGATGAAGGGATCGTCAGCTGCTGGACCATGCTGGATCAACCAGTCGATCTGCGCAGCAATGGCGTGATCGATCTCGGATCGGTTGTCTTCGAGCCGCGCTGCTGCCGCATTTGCTTGATCGGTTGACTCAAACATGGCTTCCTCCCATTGACAACTCTGGCTGGTTGACCTCAAAACTACCGGGATCCTCAAAGAAGGTATGATGCCAAAGCTGGGTTGTGGCAACCAGGGTCACCAACAATCCCTGCCGTAATCTGGCCAAGTGCCGCCGTCCCCGTGAACCAGACGGAATGGGACTGCCCAATTGGCCCAGAACAGCGGCAACTCGTTCGGCATCGAAGTAGCCAAAGTCATCAATGGTCTGCGGGGCCATCAGGTAGCGGTAGATTTCGGGAGAATTCGGCGAGACAAAGGGGTTGACAAATGGCATTGTGAATCGTTTCTTCGCACGCCAAGCCACTTCCGGACCCACATGGTGTTGGGCAGCGAGTCTGAGCAACACCTTATTGTATCCCTGGCCGATCTTGGCCTGGTCGCCCAGTAGGGCCGCAAACTCGACCACTTCCCGATCGAGAAAGGGGTACCGTCCCTCGACCGAGGCGCCAGCAAGTACCCGGTCGCCGTGCGGACCGAGAAGGTAGTTGCCCAGCATGACATCGTACGACACCGCCAAGGATGCGTTCAGGCGGGACGCCCGGGCGGGTAGATCCCGATCGAATTCCACAGTGGTGAGCGGGACATCGGCCTCGAGTAGTACCCCGGCCGGACCGGTGAGAATCGGGCCGAAAACCTCGCGATAGAACTCCCACTCGATCGCCTGTGCGGGGATGAAACCAAAAGCATCGCGGATCCGATCTAGACGGCTGTCGCCCGGGGTCAAGCATTGCGAGGCAAGCCGGGTCCGAAGCACCCGACGAACCAAAGCTCTGATTGTCGGTGGCGAGTCCCAGATCCGTCCGAGTTGTCGTCCTTGCTCAAAGGCTTGGTAACCAGCAAAGGCCTCGTCGGCTCCCTCTCCCGTCAGAACCACCTTACTCAGACCGCCGGCCCGGCAGGCAAGCGCATGCAGTGCGGCAGATTCGGTTGATAAAGTCGGGGTTTCCAGGTGCCACATCAGTGAGGAGAACGCGTTGGCGATGTCATCGTCGGTCATTACCTCGACGACTAAGTCGACGCCCAGATAATCAGCGATCTCAGCAGCCAAGACAGTTTCATCAAGTTTGGGAGTAGTGGAACCGACTGAAAGCGCAGTCAATCGGCCTCGAACGTGCCTTCTCGTGAGCGCGGTGACCAGAGCTGAATCCACTCCGCCACTGAGGTAAGTGACCGGCGCAAACTCGCCCTGGACACAACGTCCGACCGCCCTAACCAGCAGGGTGTCGAGTTCCTCGCGGGCCGCTTCCCAATCAAGTCGGCGGCCAGCATCCTTTTCAGGATACCGCAACCGCCAGTAACGTGTTAGTTTGGGAGACGCAGTCGAATCGATCACCAGATAATGCGCGGCTGGCAATGCGTTGACACCGGCGAACATAGTCTGCGGTGCGACGGTCGTGCCAAAGTAGCAGAGTTGGGCCAATCCTCTTGGGTCAGGCCGGGGGCTGGGCAGATTCGCAGCAAAGAGTGCCTTAGCTTCCGACGCAAAACTCAAGGTGATACCGTTCCATGCCCAGACAAGAGGACAGATTCCCATCCGGTCGCGGGCTAGGACCAACCTATTACTCCGCCGATCATACAGCGCAATCGCGAACTGTCCGTCCAAGTACTCAGCGAAAGTCACCCCGAACTCTTCATAGGCATGAGCGATTACCTCCCCATCGCAGTGCGAGGCGAGGCGGTGTCCTAGCGCTTGAAGTTGCGCAGAGAGATCGCGATAGTTAGTAATCTCTCCATTGAAGACCACCAGGATCGATCCGGACTCGTCGCTGAAGGGTTGGCATCCAAAAGACGTGTCAACGATCGCCAACCGAGCACTGCCCAATACCACACCGTCGCTTCGACCGATGGTCTGTGCGTCGGGACCTCGATGGACTACCGTGCCCAGCATGCGAGCCACCAGCAGTTCGTCCTCGGCACCAACGCTCTCCGGCCGGAAGATCCCTACAATGCCGCACATGATGCATCCTTGGCTGAACCGAGCAGTTCAGTACCTTGGAATGGTCGTCCTGTAAGAGCGTCGCCCAGGTTCCGGCTTGACCGACCATCAACAATGAGGGTCCTGATCCCGGCTGAGGCAGCCCGGGCGGCGGCGCGGAGCTTGGCCGCGATGCCACCTGTGCAGTCACCAGCCATATCAGGTATCCCGTTCAACCGCGCTAGGTCAGCGACGTTGATCGACTCATAGATCTGGTGGTCGGGCGTCGTGTCGTCGTAGACCCCTGGAGCGTTGATGGCGAATGCGACATCACTAGCCCGCAGAGCAAGTGCGGCATCCACCACAATGTCATCGGACGACAAAACTTCATATCCGGTGTCGGTGATGATGAAACCGCCGCCAACCACTGGAGTGTGGCCCCGCATGATGAGCAGCTCCAACTGATGAATCATTTGGGTACTTGGTACACGAGACCACTCCAGCAGCGATATCCGGAAGGGTCTCAGACCACAAAACTCAAGCTGCCGGTAGACAGCCAACTCCAGTTCCAAGAGTAGGTGGTTGACGTGTGAGACCACTCTTCCCATATCATCCGACAGTGTACGATCAAGGTATCCGAACTCGATCGCCGCTGGTTTACCGAACACCCCAGTCCCGTGAGCGACAAATAAGGGCCGGTCAAGGGGTAACTGGGCGCAGAGTTCAGCTAGGCGTTTCTCAAGCAGGATCGCTGAGCCAGCAGTTTCACGCGATATCAGGCTGCCTCCTAACTTGACTGCAACCGGGGCGGGCGGAGTCATGAGCGCAGAAAAGTCAGTCGGATTTTGCTGGTTCCAATCCGAAAGATCATCATGCCGAAGCCACAGCCATGAACTCGCGGGCTTTCTCGCGGTCAATGGTCGCCTTGCGGTTGAGTCCTCCGCAGACGGCGCCGCGGACTCCCACAATGTCAGTCCCAATGGACACCAACTGGTCAAGGTGCTGTAGCCGAATTGACCCGGCTAGCGCAACCTCCAAGGCGTTCTCGTGAGCTGTTGTGACAAACTCCTGAAGTTCTGCCAAATCACAGGAGTCGAAAAGAGTCTTGCCGTCTTTGAACAAGGTATCCATCATGACCAGATCAGTTTTGGCCTCGGTGGCGATCTCAACCAGCTGAAGTGGTTTAAGGCCGTCGAAACGCCGATAGTCGGCGTAACCTGCAGTGACCACTAGGACATCGTTGTTGACCTCCTTGGCAGCTCGATTAACTGCCGTCATCAGCTGCACACCCTCGTCGACCGTCTTAGGTCCATGGAGCCCAGCCTTGATATAGGTGACACCACTGGTCACTGCACCGCGAGCGGCCAACGCCGCAGTGCCGGGCTTGAACGGCAGATCTCCCAGCGTTGCACTAAAGGTCACTTCAGGATCACCTACGCGTTCGATGACCTCGCGGATCACCCACGGGAAGCTCGCGCCAAGCGATCCCTCAGAAGTGTTCTTGATGTCAATGATGTCAGTGCCGCACTCATAGGCAATGACCGCTTCGTCAGCATTGATAGGACTGATGAGTACCCGCATTGAAGATCTCCTGGAGCGTCGAAGGTGCATTTCAGATATGAGCGCAATGCGTTCGCCGTAGGACCATCAATGATCCTACGACCTCGAGTTTAGCATACCTCCGGATTATGTGGGGATTATTGGGAGACATCCCTATGGATGACGTCCGCGTCCACGGCAGCAACCACCCGCAGCGTCAGGTCTCCGGCCCGATGAAAGGCCTGATGCGAGCGGGCGGGCCAGGCTCTGGGACGACATACCTGAGTAGCGACGTATGACGTCCGACGTACAAAGTGTCACCTTGGACGAGTCTCGAGCTGCTGACTGTTTTCGGACACTGCTTGCTTCGCGCTTCAGGCTGCCTCCACTAAGCCCAGTAACTTAGTTTCGATCTCGTTCGGACTGCGATACGCCAAAGTCGAGTGAAGGTGAACGTAATAATATCTCAACTCACTCCAGAAGGCAATATCGCGACGAGACTCATTAAGGAAGCTCACGTAGTGGGTTCAATGCCCAGGGGGTCGGTATAGTCGGTGGGTGATTGTTTGATCTTTAGTGGGTCTGGTGTGTTGGTGCGGGCGCGGCGTGACCCGCATGGTGACGATGAAGGCGTCTACTCAATCCCGTCACCAGCAAGGTCACGCCGCCATGTCATCTTCCACCACGACCGCCCTGTCGCGCCAACCCCTGACCCAGGTTCTCAAGAACATTACCGACCCCCGCGACAGGCGCGGGGTACGCTATGACCTACCCACGGTCCTATCCCTGGCCGTGACGGGGGTGCTGGCCGGTTGCCTGAGCCTGACAGCGATATGGGAGCACACCACCGACCTGACCGCCGCCGACCTGGAGGCCCTGGGCCTTCAGGCGGGACATGCCCTTGCGTCGGAGTCGATCATCCGGCGGGTGCTCCAGGACCTGGACCCCGCTGACGGTGATGCCCATCTAAGGTCATGGTTGTGCACACGCACCGGTACCATCGCCGGCCGCAGAGTCATCGCAGTGGACGGCAAGACCATGCGCGGGGCCCGCACAGGCAAGGACCCGGCGCCTCACCTCCTGGCGGCCCTGGACCAGGCCACGGGCACTGTCCTTGCCCAGGCACGGGTGGCGGACAAGTCCAATGAGATCCCCGCGCTCAGGGAGCTGCTCAAGCCCCTCGACCTGGACGGGGTGGTGGTGAGCGCCGATGCGATGCACACCCAAACCGATACCGCCGAGTGGACCCGCCCAGCGTGGCGGTCACTACGTGTTCACCGTCAAGGGCAATCAGAAGACCCTGCGCAGGACGCTCAAGAAGCTGCCCTGGAAGGACGTCCCGTCCACCTCCTGGGGCGACGTCCCTCACGGGCGGCGAGTGCGGCACACCGCCCGAGGCGGCCTGGGCTCCCACCTGGGTGGACTTCCCCGCAGCCGCCCAGGTGGTCCAGGTCCGGCGCACCCGAACCACCAAGGATCGCAGGAGCGCAGGCAACAACGGCAGCGCTAGCGCCAAGAGGACGACTGTGGAGGTGGTCTACCTGGTCTGCTCCCTACCCATGGGACAGGCCCAACCCGAGCAGGTCGCCGCCTGGGTCCGGGGACATTGGAAGATAGACAACCGGCTCCACCGGGTCCGTGACGTGATCCTCGACGAGGATCACCACCAGCTGCGCACCGCTAACGGCCCCGAGATCATGGCCGCCCTAACGAACCTGGCCATCAGCCTCATCCACCTGACCCACGGCACCAGAGCCACTATCGCCAGCACCACCAGATCCCTGTCACGACAACCCAAACGCGCCACCAGGCTACTCACCCAAACCCCCGCCTAAACCAACTTTGCCAACCCCCTGCTCTACCAGCCTGTACGACGACTTGGCGCTGAACGCCCTGAAACGGCTGTCCGAGAGCACGGGCACGAGGGAGCAGACCTGACACCACTCCGATAGAGGAGCGTAGTACCGAGCCATCCGTTACGGGCAGACCATGACCGACTGCGAGGCCGTCGCCTCGGTGGTCTCCAAAGGAGATTCCTACACCATTGCTCTGGCTGAGGCGCTGAACTCCTCGCACAAGGCCAAGCTGGTCCGCAACCGCCTCCACCCTGGCGAGCATGGTCCCTGGGAGGGCATCGGCGATGCCAAGTTCGCCACCACCGAGCCGGTGCATTGGTTCAAGAATATCCATCCTCACTGCGCCATCCGCATGCGTGCTCCAGTCGAGCACGAGCACGCCCACCCCATCAGATGCCAACACCAGCACCGAGGACATAGGCGAGCAGACCCTCAGCCAGTCTCAGCCGACAACCACCAGCGCTAAACAAACCAGCCTCCACACAGGCTGACACAGAACTGTCACCCACGTCCCGAAACATCACACGCACCGGATCGCCGTCACCGCAAACAAAAGTCGCATAAGCATCGCACCAGTCGACAACCACAACATGTCAGACATCCAGAGATCCGCACAAATCCGCGCAGTTCTGCCGATCAGCACCGATCGCATGTGAGTGAAATCACTGCGCTGTTGTAGGAAACTGCAAATCCCCCGTCGCCCACCCGCCATTGAGCCTGAACCACGAAGAAGCCCGGCCACACGCCATCGATACGTCCTCGATGGCTCCGCTCGTTCAGGACTCAGGCGAAGACCGAGGCAAGGCGAGCGACGGCGGGGTCGGAGTCGCGGGTCAACCGGAGAAGCGCCTCTCCAGCGGCCGCGGCCGGGAGCTCGATGAGAGCCTGAGTCAGACGCAGTCGTACGGCGGTCCCGGCGGTGGGCGCGGCGAGCTCGTCGGTCAGAGCATTGACAATCCAGGACGCACGCTCATCGTCGCGGCACAGCGCTCCCAGCACCTCCGCCGCCTCCACATCGTGGGCGCCTTCGACCACCATCGCGACAAGGACGGGGACGGCCTCGGTCACACCGCATCGCCCCAGTGCCAGAGCGGCGCAATCGCGCACGACCGCGTCGGGGTCGTCGAGGGCCTGTGCGAGCACGACGGCGGCCCCCGGCGCCTCGGGCACCTCAGAGATCGCCCGAACCGCGCGCCGTCGAACATCCG
>ERZ773077.358-NODE-358-length-34531-cov-10.164839_pt1 | contig 34531 bp, 27 predicted proteins | sample MGYA00580612_ERZ773077 | MGnify/ENA primary metagenome ERZ773077 (study PRJEB29015, sample SAMEA2737971) | human oral metagenome | biome: human oral; feature: human-associated habitat; material: dental | place: China | collected 2021 ...
CATCGCAATATCCGAGCTCATGGCCGGATTGTCGTACGGGTAAATGAGTGAGGCCAGGTTCGGGAAAGTCAGGTGAATGCGCTGCGGGCTCCAGTCGCGCTGCCCGGTTCCTGACAGTAGCGCCGGAACATATTTGACGATGCTCAACGGTACCGCAATGAGGATGCTGACGATGACACGCCATATCCAGGCGCGGCTTCGAGAGACGATCATCCACCCGATGCCCCACCCACCAATACACACGGCAGCGGCGATCAGCTGCCCCGGATATATGCCGACGAAACTCTGCCACAGGATTAAGACCGCAAGCGGAATCCCGTAGCGTTTATGCCACGCCCATAACGGGGAGATGACGAGCAGGACCCAGGGCCAGTAGGCGGCGGCACGGTGAAAATCCAAGAATTGGGCGTTTGCAAAGATTGCCGGGGCGAAGAATTGCCCCACGAGGGCGATCAGCGAAACAAGGTGGTGCCCGGTCAGCTGACGGACCAACAGGTACATGCCCACCGCGCCAAGACCCGCGAGCACCGCCGACGTGATAGACGATACCGTAGGGCTCCACGGAGAAATACCGTTTGCGATGCCCTGCGGCAGCACATACGATCCGCCCTGAATATTACTCCCGGCGGGGCGACCCATCCAGGTGTAGGCAACCCATTCGGGCGGGTTGAAAATCCCGCCGTTATTCCACCAATAGTAAGAATCTGAGAGGTAGTGGGCATTCGCATCACCGTTAACCACCGTCAGACGCATGAAGTATGACCAGTAGGTGATAACCTCAAGCGCAATTACAAGGAGTGCAACCTGTATACCCTGACGCGCGAGAAGGTCACGGATTTTAGTCTTCACGTTTCCCGCCTAGCTGGTGCAGATACTCGGCGAGCGCATCGCGGTGATCGCGCGGGGCGAACCCGGCACCAATAAGTTTCGAAAGATCCAGGGCAGAGTTGGCGGGACGCGGAGCAAAGACCTGGGCGTTAGCGAAGTATTCCGCAGTTGTGGTGTCGCTTACTCGGGCGGCATCGTGACCGGTTCCAGCGTAGACGGCTCGGGCCAGGTCTGCCCAAGTGATAACCTCGCCACTATTTGACACATGGTAGGTGCCGTAGGGTGCGCCGGTAAACAGCAGATGCAGTGCCGCCGCAGCCAAATCTTGGGTGAAGGTGGGGCGCCCCCATTGATCCGCCACAACGGCAGGATCCACGCCGCGTTCGGCCAGCGATGCCATAGTCGCCACAAAATTTTTGCCCTCGCCAACCACCCAGCTGGTGCGCAGCAGGTAGTGTTTGCGCCACGCGGTCGCGGCGCTCTCCCCCGCCGCCTTAGAGGCGCCATACACGCTCAGCGGGGAGATGGGATGCGCCACCGAGTATTCCTGCCCTACCGGCAGAGTTCCATCGAAAACGTAGTCGGTGGAAACGTGCACGAGAGGAAGATTCGCTTCTTCGCAGACACTCGCCAGGGCGGCGACTCCGTGGGCGTTGGCGGCCCAGGCTTCGCGGCGCCCCTCGGGGGTTTCGGCGTTATCCACTGCGGTGTAGGCGGCGGCGTTAATGACCGCACGGTATGACCGCCAGCGGAAGGCGTTTCGCCATTTTTCGGGGGTACCGAGATCGAGCCGGTCACGGTCCACCGCCTCGAAAGGGATGTTCTTCGCGGTCAGCTGGCGAACGAGTTCACGCCCGAGCTGCCCGCTTGCACCCACAATCAGAAGAGGGTCGGGGGTAAGCGGGGTGATCTCATGTAAGCGCGGGTGTTCGCGGTCCTTCTCTGAAAGCTCAGCCCGCGCCAGGTCGATAGGCCAGTCGATGGCGGCGCTTTCGTCCGCGAGGTTCAGGAAGCTGTATGCGGTCAGAGCATCCGCCGACCAGTGGTCGTTCACCAGGTAGGTGTAGGCGGTGTTTTCCTCTAGGGTTTGGAAGGCGTTGCCAACCCCGCGCGGAACGAAGATAGCGGTGTCGGGGCCGAGTTCGACGGTCACGACCCGTCCGAAGCTCTCCCCCGCACGCAAATCTACCCAGGCACCGAAAATTCGGCCGCTCGCCACCGAAACGTATTTGTCCCAAGGTTCGGCGTGAATACCACGTGTGGTACCCACAGAGGTGTTAAAAGAAATATTATTCTGCACCGGGTCAAAATCGGGCAGACCGGCGGCACGCATTTTCTCACGCTGCCAGTTTTCCTTAAACCAGCCGCGATTATCGCCGTGCACGGGCAGATCGATGACGAGCAGCCCCGGTATATCGGTCGCCCTTACGTTCAGTTCTTTCGTCATTTACTGCCCCGCTTTCGCGTATTTAGCCTCAACTTCTGCTTTGAGCGGTTCCCACCAGGAACGGTTATCGGTGTACCACGCGATGGTATCAGCGAGGCCCGCCTCAAAGTCGGTGAACTGAGGTTCCCACCCGAGTTCTTCGCGCAGACGGGTGCCGTCAATGGCGTACCGCATATCGTGCCCGGGCCGGTCTATCACGTGTTCAAAGTCGTTCTCGTCTTTGCCCATGAGGCGAAGAATAGTGCGCAGCACGGTAATGTTATTCTCCTCACCGTCTGCACCGATAAGGTAGGTCTCACCAATTTTGCCGGATTCAAGGATGCGCAACACCGCCGAAGAATGATCGGATGCGTGAATCCAGTCGCGCACGTTCAGACCCTCGCCGTAGAGCTTAGGGGTCAGCCCCGAGAGGATATTCGTAATCTGCCGGGGAATAAATTTTTCGATGTGCTGATACGGCCCGTAGTTATTCGAGCAGTTCGAGATGGTCGCCTCAATCCCGAAGGAACGCACCCAGGCGCGCACCAGCAGATCCGACCCCGCCTTGGTGGAAGAATACGGGGATGACGGGTTGTAGGGCGTGGTTTCGGTGAACTTTGCGGGGTCATCTAGCGCCAAATCGCCGAAAACTTCATCGGTCGAGATGTGATGGTAGCGGGTTCCGTGCCTGCGCACCGCCTCCAGCAGGGTAAATGTGCCGACTAGGTTGGTGTGAATAAAAGGTTCTGGGTTCGCCAGAGAGTTATCGTTATGGGATTCGGCGGCGTAATGGATAACTGCATCCGCCTGCGCTACGAGTTCGTCGGTGAGTTCACGGTCTGCAATATCGCCAACCACTAGTTTAAAGCGGGATTCATCAAGCCCCGCAAGGGAAGCCGCGTTCGCGGCGTACGTCATTTTGTCGAGAACTGTGACAGTGTGCTGAGTGCGCTCCAACAGGTGATGAACAAAGTTTGAGCCAATAAAACCGGCGCCGCCGGTAACAAGAATGTGAGCCATACGTTAGATTTTAGCGCCCGACACCCGTATTTTTATGCATACAAACGGCGAGAATCGTGACACAATATAGAAACTATGAAAGGAATCATTCTAGCTGGCGGCACCGGCAGCCGCCTTCACCCCATCACTCAGGGCATTAGCAAACAGCTCACCCCGGTCTATGACAAGCCGATGATCTATTACCCGCTCTCAACACTCATGTTGGCGGGTATCCGGGATATCCTCATTATCACCACCCCTGCCGACCAGGAGCAGTTCCAAAGGCTGCTCGGGGACGGCTCAAGATTCGGGGTTCACTTCGAATACAAGGTGCAGCCCTCCCCTGACGGGCTGGCTCAAGCATTCATTCTTGGTGCAGATTTTATTGGTAATAGCCCCGTTGCCCTCGTGCTTGGCGACAATATTTTCTACGGGCACGGGCTCGGCACCCAGTTGGCCAAATACGAACAGAAGGACGGCGCAACTGTCTTCGCCTACCAGGTGGCTGACCCGCGCGCCTACGGTGTGGTCGAATTCGATGAGAACAACAACGCCCTCTCCATTGAGGAAAAGCCCGAAAAACCCAAGAGCGACTACGTAATCCCCGGCCTGTATTTCTACGACCGGGATGTGGTTAACTATGCACAAGAACTTGAACCTTCACCGCGTGGTGAACTGGAAATCACCGACCTTAACCGTGTATACCTAAAACAGGGTAAACTGAAAGTGGAGGTTCTTCCACGCGGCACTGCGTGGCTCGACACCGGCACCTTCGATTCACTCGCGGATGCCACGAACTTCATCCGCACCGTGCAAAAACGTCAGGGTCTTTCCATTGGATGCCCCGAAGAAATTGCGTGGCGCGCAGGCTGGCTCAGCGATCAGGAACTCAGCAAGATTGCAAGCCCCCTCGTTAAGAGCGGTTACGGCGAATACCTTCTCAACCTGCTACGGTAAGGTGGCGTCTTCGCTCAACTGTGCCCGGGCACGGGTCGACTACACTCAGCTCAAATACATCACATACGCATTCTGGAGTAATCACAGACCATGACCATACTGGACTTTGTGCGCACCACAAGGGCAAACCTCGTGTTGCTTATCCTCGGCATCATTATTGGTGCTCTCTTAGGCGTCGGCTATTCCCTCACCCAGCCCAAGGTGTATGCGGCCAGCGCATCCGGGTACGTCACCATTGGCAGCGGCGGCACCATTGACGTGCTCTCGGGCTCATCGGCTGCGAAAGACCGCGCCCGTTCCTACTCCGCTATCGTCTCCTCCGAGGCTGTGGCGAAAATCATTCAAGAGAAAAACCCCAATATGGGGATGACCGTCAGCGGTATCCGCGGCAGTGTTACCGCGTCCACTGACGAAAACAGCTCGCTGATTAAAGTCAGCGCCCACGCCTCCACACCGGAGCAGGCACAGGTTCTGGCGAACTCGGCGCTACACGCCACCGCCGAATACATTAAAAATATTGAAGGCAATAACGGCGGTAGCGGCAACGCCGCCAACAGCAATGGGGGGAATAACGCCACCCCCAATGCTGAGAACGGCAACACTGCAGGTGCTAGTGCTAGCGCGAACACCGCTGTTAGCGGTAACGCTGCGAATAATATCCGCGTGATCCCTCTCGATAACGCAAGCATTAACCCCCCGCTGGTATCCCCCAACTACACCCGTAACACCCTCATCGGTGCAGTCGCCGGGCTCGTTCTTGTGTACGTTGTGATCTTCCTGCGCCGCTCCGTGGATCAGCGCATCCGTACCCGTGATGACGCCGTGAAAGCCACCGGCAGCAGCATCCTTGGTGTGCTGCCCACCAGTGATGACCTCACTGAAGAAAACATTGTTACCGGCTCCTCCAGCGACCATATCGCTCAAGAGTCGATCCGTCAGCTGCGCACCAACCTGCGTTTCGTCAATATTGACGAGCCGCCGCGTTCGTTCCTGGTCACCTCCGCGGTTCCCAGCGAAGGTAAGTCCACCGTGTCGCTGTCGCTGGCGCGTTCCATGGCTGAGTCTGGTCAGGCTGTCATCCTCATCGATGCCGATCTGCGCCGCCCCACCCTGGCGAAGAAACTTAATGTTGATGCAAAGGTCGGTCTCACCCAGGTGCTGGCCGGTCAGGTCGATATTGCTGAGGCCGTGTACCAGTTGGAGGAATCCAACCTGTTCGTGCTCACCGCCGGGCGTATCCCCCCGAACCCCTCAGAGCTGCTGGGCTCCGATAAGATGCGCCAGCTGGTCAGGGAGCTGTCCGAAGAGTTCGTAGTGGTTCTGGATGCCCCGCCGCTGCTGCCCGTCACCGATGCCTCACTGCTCTCCTACGCGGTAGACGGCGTGATTATGGTTGGTTCGATCGGTAAGAGCCACCGCGAGCAGATGACCGAGGCAACCAATAACCTGAACAAGGTGAATGCTAACCTCTTCGGTCTGGTGCTGAACCGCGCGCCGCGTAAGGGCCTGGGTAACTCCTACTACGGCTTCGGCTACGCCAACAGCTACGTGGGGTACGCAACCTACTACGGCTACTCAAAAGACGGCACGAAGAAAAAAGTGAAGTCTCGGAAGAAAGCCAAGAAATAGGTTTACCGCTCGCAGCAGTAAACCGGGGCGGGGATAAGACATTGCGCCTTGTCCCCGCCCTATACTGTAGCTACAGCACACGCTTCAAAAACTAACTGGAAGACACCCCGTGGAAAAAACTGAACGGCAGGCCGCCTCAGCGCCGCTCAAAGCACGCATTATGCTGGCGCACGCCTACTTTCAGCGCGTCGCCAACGCCAACGGCATAGATATTCTGCACGTTAAAGGGTACGCATTCGGCCCGGAGGTGTACCGTTCCGAGCGGCACAGCACCGACGTGGATTTGCTGGTACGCCCCTCCCATGTGGACCGGTTCGTGCAGGCGCTTATAGCTCAGGGGTGGAGTATCCAAGCGCACTTTGAAACCGGCTCAGTATTTGAGCACGCCATGACCCTTCACCATGATGCGTGGGGGCTGACCGACATACACCGGTTCTTCCCCGGCCTGGGCGAGAACCATGAACGGGTTTTTGAGCAGCTGTGGCTAGCCCGAACCACACGCGATATAGCGCACCGGCCCTGCACCGTACCGTCTGTGCTGGATGCGCGAGTTATTGTGGTGCTGCACCGTGCACGAGCCGCCGCGAAATACAGCAGCGACCTCAAATACCTTAACGACATCATGAGCTACAGCGAATGGGAACGGGTACACGATAGGGCCTTAGAGCTGCACTCCGGCATTGCTTACGCGGCGGCGATGGGGCATCTAGCGGCCTACAGGGGGCACCGCGACTACCTGCTGTGGAAGGCTGTCTCGACGAAAGTTCCCCCCTACCTGCTGTGGTTTGCGCGGGTGCGCTCAGCACGCGGTATTGCCGAAAAGGCACGGGTTATTAGGAATATTGCGCTGGTAAACGAAGACCACCTGGCAATGACGCTGGGGCATAAACCCAGCCGGAGCGAAATATGGCGGCAGTTCTTCAGCCGTTTCGGCATTAAATTTCCGGAAGGCGGCAAATAATGGCTCAGCTGCGTTACCGCATCCCCGAACATATCGCCTATGTGCACACCGACGAATTCGCCAAGTACAGCCCCACCGCCAGCTACCTTGCTGATTTGCGCACCAGCAGCATCGCGGTCTTAGAGGGGTCAGCATCCATTATTTGGGGCGTGTTTGAGGTTCCGCTGACTCTCCCGGAGGCTATTGAGGAGATCGCGGAGCTTGCGGAGCAGGACCCTGCGGCTATCGCCGAGCAGGTGCAGGATTTTGTGACCGATTTAGTCTCCCGCGAGTACCTGGAAGAACTGTAAACAGGCGGCATGTTCCGGGAAACTTCCCCCACCTGCCCTTCCCGTAATATTGCGGTGAATACAGCCAAATCGTGCAGCGTTAGCGTTATCCCAGCTGGGCCACATACTCGTGCAGCTGGGCGATAAACCTCTCTTCAGAGAACTTTTCAACATGGGCGCGAATCTGCTGGGGATCCCACTGTGCCGGGTCAAATGAGGACACGGCAGACTCAATCAACTCAGGGGTTGGCTTATCAATAAACACACCGGTACGCCCTTCCACGACGGTGTCAAGGAAACCGCCCGCACGGAACGCAATCACAGGTTTACCGCTTGCCCCTGCCTCCAGGGGGGTAATCCCGAAATCCTCGTGTGAAATCGCCAGCAGCGCCACACAGTTGCGGTAGGCGTAACACAGCTGCGCATCCGGCAGATCTGAGGCGATACGCACCGTCGGCCCGGCATGTTTTAGAAGGCTATCTTTCTCCGGCCCCCGGCCGATAATCAGTAGTTTCTTTCCCATACGCGTGAACGCCTCCACCGCATGTTCTATGTTCTTATACGGCAACAGGCGTGAGACGATCAGGAAATAGTCGCCGTCAGCCATGAACTTCTCCAAACCAGGAATCGGCTCGGCCGGGGAATCCATATCTACCGAATGCGGCGGGAAAAAAATCGGCACATCCTCTTTACCGTAGACGTTCTGGATCCGCTCCCTAATGATGGTGGAGTTACCCACATAGTTCTCGGATTTTGCGGCGGCCCGCTGATCCCACAGCTTCAGTGCGGGCCTGAGCGTGCGCAAAGCAATCCCAGCGACACCGTCTTTTTTCTTCCCCAAATACTGGTCGCTCAGGTACAGCCAGCGTGCCGGGGAGTGGCAGTAGACGAAGCTCTGCCCGGCGTACCTGAACCCGTGCGCCCAGCCGGTGGTTGAGATAATCGCCTTCCGGGCGGGCACCTTCAACAGAGACGAAGCGAACGGCAGCAGCGGCAGCGCGAAACGGTGTTTATGGCGGAACAGCCCAATGCGGTTAATGCCGCTGGTGACAATTTTTGCATCTTTAAACTCGGGGAAAGTACCTTCGGGGTCGTAAAGGGTGGTGTATATTGTCGCCTCGGGGAAGGCCTTGTGCATGGCAAGTACCACCCGCTCGGCCCCTCCTCTTTGAGTGAGGTAGTCGTGCGCGATAGCGATTTCTTCGGTAGCTTGCACCCGCCAGAACGGCAGGCATTTTTTAGCGGTTTTCTGTGCTCCGCTGAGCAGATGATGTGCGTGTGCGAACATGATGTGGTTCCTAGAATACTTTCTGGGCGCGGCGCGGGTATTTCACACCCGCGTAGGAGGCTGCTTCAACCTGTAGCGCCACAATTTTCTCGGCGAGCTTTACCGGGAGTTTGAGCAGGATTCTATCGCTGGCGTCCCCCACTGTTTTGATGGTTCGTTCGGTGGTGAATAATGCGAGTGTTTTGACCGCTGCGCCCCACACCCCGCCCGGGTTTGGGGCGGTGTGCGCCTGTTCGCCGTGTTTTCGCACGAAAATGGAGCGCGCCGCCCCAGAGTGCAAGGCACGTAGAGCGCGTACGGAGGTGGTGGTTGCTTCTGCATGGTGTTTCGCCTCTACCTCGGAAGAGATAAGGATTTTTCCCGCAGCGTCGGCGATCATTTTCCCCATATCGACGTCTTCCCAGCCGTAGAGGCGGTAGGCGGGGTCGAATCCCCCTACTTTGTGGAAGAACTCGGCTGATACGGACGAGTTACCGTTCCAGTAATGCCAGCGCTCATGTGGGGGTACACTGAGCGCTCCCTGCTTGAACTTTTTATCTCGGTAGTTGCCATAAACCAGCGAGTAGGGGGTCTGAGGAAATACGTTGTTAAGGGTGCCGATAACCCCGTCGTACTCTTGGTGCAGGCGAAGGTGGTTCGCTACGTAATGTTCGTCCGGCTGCAGGTCATCATCACAGCGGATGAGTACCTTGGCATTAGCGGCCCGGTGCCCGGCGTTCAGGGCTGCTACCCTCCCCCGGTTTTCGGGGAAAATAATGGTGCTTAGGTTCAGCCCACCCTCGGCAGCATATTTTTTCAGGACAGCCTCGCTATTGTCGATATCGCCATCGAGCACAACGATTACCTGAAAGTCTTTTTCTGTTTGGGCACGTAAAGCCTCCAGTGGGTAGTGCAGCAGGTGTGCACCGCCTCTGGAGGGGATAATGACGGCCGCTTTGTAGTAGTGGTCGGCGTTATGCGAGTGAGCTTCGTGATGTGTAAGGTGAGTCATAACGATATGCTTTTATGATGTGATTCTGTTGTGTTCCGGTCGGCTCGCGCCGCCGTAGAGGGATATTATGCGGGTGAAATATGCTGTTCCAGGATTTCACGCACACGTTCTTTACCGGCCTCAGGAGAGTACAGCTCCTGCCAACGCCAGAAAGCGTCAGATACAGTGTTGGTGAGCTTCTCAGAGTCTGAGCTCAGCTGTTCCGCGACGATGCTGATCGTACGCGCCAGCTCGGCCTCGTCACCCTTGGGGACGATATACGGATAGTTTTCACCCACGATCTCGGGCAGTGCCCCCGAATCGGAGACAATAAGAGGTACGCGGGCGCTCATTGCTTCAGCAGCAACAAGCCCGAAAGACTCGGCAACTAGTGAGGGAACTACCAGCATATCGACGTTGTTAAACAACGCCTCAGGGGTGGCCCATCCCAGACGCTCGGTGTGCTCTGCAATACGGCTAAGGGAACGTTCAACCTGTTCCTGTTCCACCTCAGAGGTGAAAACGGGTTCCCCTGCTACCACCAGGCGGTACGCGCCGCCTCCCTGGGTGAGGGTAGCAATAGCCTTACACAGCGGAACTATACCTTTAATGGGGCTCAGCCGTCCAATAAATCCCACACGTATGACATCAGTATTGTCATGTTTAAGGTCTGTAGGTACCTCAGAGACCCAGTTGCTCAAAACCTGTGCACCGTTTATCTGCCGGGCCATAAAGTTGCTCGGCACCAGGGTCGCACTCGCCTTACGACGCGCAAAGGGGACTAGTTTTGCGTTAAGTCCCTCTGGAATCTGGTGCAGGTGCACAATCCGGTTCTTACGCCCGCCGGTAGCGGCAGCGGGTACCAGCCCATTGCACCACAGCAGTACTTTCTTATGGGCGGAGTGCCAGGCGCGAAGCTGCATCATGTACTGGGAGCGGGTACGGGCGGGAAGTACCACACGGGTAAACCCCTCATCGGCGGCAGCCTCAACCAGCTGCGGCGGGTGCGCTGGGCCAATAACAGTGACTCGGTAGCCAAGGGAACGGGCAGCACGTGCAATATTGAGCAGCATGACCTCGCCGCCGCCCATATCACCATTATTGGTTGCAATATACAATTCCTGCGCCATGACCTTGAACCCTTCTGTTTGAATTTACCGAGTAACCCCTGGTGTGCCCGCTGCCGGTGGGGTAAGAAGCGTTGTTTTCTTTGTGAGAGGAATACGCCCGTCAATCCCGTCTTTATCCCCCGGCTGCTCATGAATGGTACCCGCCGCCCGTGAAATAATGATGGCCCGGATCGCGTATCCCACGCAGACGGCCCACATCCAGGTGTAGAACACCTCACCCAGGCGTTGGGCACAAACCAGCAAAGCGACGCCTGCACCCTGAATATAGACCTCATCACGGCTCCACCGTGAAGCATTACTGAAAGGACGCACCAGACAAAAAACGGTGATGCCAACTACGAGCAGCATCCAGGGCCAGCCGCCTTCCACCAGTGCAGACCAGTAAGAGTTATGGAACAGCCAGACTTTATTGTCATGATGAAGATACACGTAGGCCTCGCCCAAACCACGACCGAAAATACCGGTATTTTCTACTTTTACTTGGGATGCGGCATCGATTTGGGCTCGGAACCAGTCACTGCCAGCACGGTCTCCGAACCGTGATGACTGCGAATAATCCTCGGTGAGAATGCCAAGGGCCAGGTAGATGAGCAAGCCAAGGACAAGGCGCCCCCACACCGGAAGACGTTTAGCCAGTACAATCCAAATAATCCCCATTGTGAAGGCGGCCATTGATGTGCGAGAGCCTGTCAGCCATAAAATAGCAGCGAAAATAATAATCGTTAGGATGATCTCGGTCCAGCGGCGCGCAAGAGCGAGGGCAAGAAGACCAAAAATACAGTACGCGAGACCGGAAACGTTCTTATCGAGCAAATGACCGGTCAAATAACCTTTGTAGTTATCAGGGGTGAGCCCTGCATAATAGAGAGGAACGTTTACTAATAGAGCAGTGACGTACCCAGCAATCGCCGAACGTATATGGATACGGCCGGAAGCAATAATCCAGATCAAAAGAGTTGCTAGTAGTAGACGCAGCAGGCGACGCTGCCAGTCAAAAGCACCCGAACTAGGCTCGTGGGTGAGGGATACGAACGCCAAATAGCCCAGCGCTGCAAAGGTAGCAAACGCCAGATTCTGAAATTTTCCCAGCTCGTACACCGGTTGTTTAATGAGGGCGTATAGCACAATCACGATAATGACAACTTGGTTATAGGGAAGCCCTACACCCGGCACAACGTCTCCGAAGATCATGAAGAAAAACATAATAAACTCGGGAAGGCGTATCTTCCCCGCCCCCTGCCGCAAATATTCGGTTCCCTGGCCCAGATGGTTCTGGATCCGCTCAGCGGCAGATGCGGGTTGGCCGTTAGCGGCTTTAGAGCTTGTGACGCTCACCGGGTACCTCCTCGCGGTAGCTTGTTCGTGTATAGGGCGGCTGTCTGTTGTGCCATTGTTGCATTATTAGGCCAGGTAAACTGTTCGCTGGGACCCTCCAAGAGCAGGGCGTGTATCCGGCTAAACACCTGCTCGGTCAGGTTCGGGGATGAGCGCTCTACCAGTTCCCTGGCAGAGACGACCTCGGGGTTGCCTCCCACAGCGGTTGCCACAACTTTCAGCCCAGCAGATTTGGCGTCCAGCAGAGTGTAAGAGCAGTTCTCCCATACGGAGAGCTGCACCACCATATCGCTGCGCCCCATCGCCTGATAAGGATCTGTAAAACCACTGAACGTGACTGAGTCCCCCAGATTGAGGCGTTGTGCCTGTTCCCTCAAAGCTGCGGATAGCTCGCCGTCACCAGCGATTTCCAGATGGGCCTTCGGGTAGTGTTCATGCAGCCTGGCGAAGGCGTCAATGAGCACGTCGATCCCTTTCTCGGGTGAGAGCCGTGAGAGGGATAGGATGCGTGGCGCATCCGGTTCAGCGGGTACGCGGTAGGCGTCAACCTGCGCGTGAACCGCATCAATATCCACACCATTGTATACGAGTTCGATGGTTCGGGCACCCCATTTGCGGTGCATTTGCTCCGCAGTGGAGGCTGAGACTGCGATTGCTGTATCTGTGCCCCACAGGCGTACCCGGTGTACCTGCTCCATGAGTTTAGAGCGCCATGAGGTGCCGTGATACACGGAATCGTCACCAGCGATGCCGTGTTCTGTTGTGAATAGTTTGGGGGTGAGCCGCGGACGGTTTAGCGCTCGCCGTATTTTGAGAAAGTTCACCACAGCTACGGCAAGAACATCTGCATAGGCAAGGTGGCTATGCACGATTGCGGGGTTTTCGTCCTCAATCGCGCGTAGTAGCGAGGTGAATGAGCGTTTAAACCCGGCATGTGGACCGAACTCAGCTTCTATAACGCGCACGCCCAGTTTTTTAAGCCGCTCGGTGAGCACCCCCGCAGGGGCAAGCACTACCAGCTCATACCCTGGAATACCGGCACGCGCCATATCAAGAGTGTGACGCGCCACTCCCCCGAAGTTGGGGACCGGAACGACCCAGAGCGCGGTCAAAGTCGTAGCTGTACTCATGCCCTCACCAGCTTTCGTGCCAGAACATTACGCAGGGCGGCAGAAACTCGTGTCTCAACCGTGCTATGCACGCACCACGCCCAGAGTAGAACCAGCGTGAGAGCCAATATGCGCGCACCCCACGCCCCCGCCCAGGGATAGGACATATCGATCAGCATATAGCCAAGCATCGCGTGCCCCAGATACAGGGGATACGATATTGTGCCGAGTGCGTGCAAGGGTCCACGCGCCAAAAACGGCACGTGACGCACATACATAACGGCGAAAAACACCGCACATATGATGGCGACTCCCACTCCGTGGGCGCCATCGTGCATGAGGAAAGCATTGATAGAAGCGGTCACGGCGCAGTACGGCATGAGCCAGGTAAACTTGCGGTCATGGCTGTACATAAAGAACACCATACCCAGGCTAAACAGGGCCGCGTGCTCGGCAACCACACCCCACACCAGCATTTTAGGGGCACCCGTCAGGGACGCTTCCGGGTGAAATATGCAGCAGATGAGCAGCCCTAAGGTTGTCCAGCAAAAAATACCGATCGTGATTTCACGGCGATATATTCTTCCGCGCCGCAGAGCCAGATAGAACCCCATGAGCAGATAGAACTGCAACTCGATAGCGAGTGTCCAATACACCTGATCGACATTATCAACCAGCATAAAACGCTGCATCATTGTCGTATTAATCAGCGTTTGAATTACCGTAATATTCCGGCCGGGATTGCCGTAGAGAAAGTACACAGCTGCGGCAACCGCGAGCGCCAGCCAGTAGGTTGGATACAGACGAGCAAAACGCGAAATACCAAACTTTAGGGCCGAACCGCTTTTAATAGCGCTCAGCAAAATCACGTACCCCGAGATAATGAAGAAAAGCTGCACTCCTAGCTCTCCAAGCGGAATAGAGTACGGTTCGGGGGCGATACGCGGGTAGTTCTGCACGGCGGGGTACCCGAAATGGTAGGCCACAACGGACAATGCCGCAATTCCGCGCAGCCCATCAAGTTCGCGGAACCGTCCGGGGGTGATAAAGCTATTATCAAGTATTTCGTTATGCTCTTGGGTGCGCCGAATTGTTCTTATCTTCTTCATAACCGGCCTACAGCCACTTTTCGAGGCGGTCTAGGGCGGTGAAGAAGCCTTCGCCGTTGTTGATATGCCCCTGCCAGATTTCGGGGATGAACGATGCTTTCGGCGCCAGCTCGCGCAGCTGCTTGCCCAGTGCGGCCCAATCGACGTCGCCTTCGCCTACCTGCACGCCTTCGCCATCTACGCCGATACCGTCGACCAGGTGCAGGTGGATGGAGTGCGGTGCCAGCTGTGCTACCGCTTCCGACAGCGGAATTTTGAGGAAGTTGCATGCGAGCATGGTGTGTGAAATGTCCAGGCAGAGGGCGCTGTCGTAGGCACGCGCGAATTCGGCGGTGTCCTGCGGGTCAAGGAAGAGGTTGTGGTACTGCTGCCCGCCCATCAGCCAGGGGTAGGGTGGCAGAGTCTGTGCCGCTAGGCGCACCCCGGCGGTATCTAGCCGTCCCAGGGCTTCGCCAATGCGCTCGTACTTTGCGGTACGGGCGCTCGCCGGGATGTGCTTATCTTTGGTGAAGCCGCCCATCGTGACGACCATAACGGGGTCTTCGTCCACCGTGAAGTAGCGGGTCAGATCGCGGGTAATGTCGATGGTGCGCTGCACCTCGGCGATGGAGCGTTCCCAGACTTCGGGGTCGCGGGAGGCCAGATCGACCAGGAAATCCCCAGCGAAGAGGTCGGGCAGATGGGTCGTGAAGCTCATAGGCAGTTTCTTCTCAAAGACCTCGTCAATATTGATGTCAAGGTCTTTGTAGGAGAAGTGGAATTCGAGGAAATCCGGTGTTGCCTCTTCAATCAGAGGTTTGTAGTCGTGGTACCGCACCGGCAGGCCCCAGGGGCGTTCGAAGGTGAAGTCGCGGCGGGTTACAAGGTCGTCCTTCAGATCGCCCTCAAAAAAGAACGACCCTTCTTCAACGTCGCGTTGGATGGTACGCCCGAGCAGCTGCGGCAGGTAGTTTGGCTGCAGACCACGACCGGGTGACTTGACGGCCACATCCGCCTCGGTGATTACCTCACCTTTGGCAATGCTGCGGGTCGCAACCAGTGATTTGGCCAGGTTCACGCGGTTCATCAGTTCACCGGTGGAAACTTCACGGGGTGCGGCCGTGCCGATGGACTCCTCAATGTCACGAATCTGCTGCACCATCGCCGCGAACTCTTCGGGCAGCAGCGACACGGTGTGATCGTTGCCTTCCAGGGTTTTATCGGTCGTGAAATGCTTCTCGATAATCTTCGCACCACGCGCAACAGCGGCCACGGGCACATGGTAGCCACGTTCATGCCCGGAATAGCCAACCAGGCATTGGCCAATCTCGGCGAGACGGTCCATATACGCCAGGTTCACGTCTTTGAAAGGTGCCGGGTAGGTGGATTGGCATTGCAGCAGGGCATAGGATGCGCCCGCTTTACGCAGCAGGTTCACCGAGTCCAGGATTTCTTCTTCACGGCTCATACCGGTGGAGACCAGCATGGGCAGCCCGCGTGATGCAACATCGCGCAGCAGTTCGTGGTTCGTCAGGTCTGCGGAGGCGATCTTCATGCCCGCAATACCGTAATCGACGAGTGCCTGCACGGATGGCGCATCCCAGGGGGTGCACAAAATATCCAGACCATGCTCTTTGACGTGGTCGAATACCTCGTACATCTGCTCAACGCTCAATGAGAACCGTGAGAGCAGATCCAAGGTGTACTGCACACCCAAGTCTTCGCCCGCAGTGGCGCCGCCGCGCTGGCGGTAGAGCGCATCCAGATCGCGCAGCTGGAATTTCACGGCGTCCGCACCGGATTCCACCGCGAGGTCCACCAGCTCTTTCGCGAAGTCCACGCTCCCCTGGTGGTTATTGCCGATCTCGGCGATGATGAAGGCGGGCGCATCCTCGCTGATGGTGTGCTTTCCAATACGCAGCACGTTCTGTTCGTCCATTGCCAACGCTACCAGGTGGCCGCGTTCGTCAATGAGCGGAATGTGCTCGATGCCGCGCGCGAAATAGCTGCGCAAAGATTCGGGGTCGCTATCGGCGGGGGCGGTCTGCGGGTTCGTATTCGCCGCCGCCAGTGCGCTGGTCTCTAGGGATGCGGTGGGGTTGGCGATCAGCCAGCGTCTGAAGTCGCCGTCCGAGAGCGAACCGCGCAAAATGCCGGATTCGTTGACGAGAAAGATAATGCGCTGACCGTTGGCAGAAATCTTGTGAAGCGCAGTCAGAATCGGGTCTTCAGCGAAGACCACATAGGGCGCGATATTGCGTTCGATAATCACGGTAGTGTAGTTCCTATTAAATTGCGATGTGTTGTGTTTGAGTGAGTTGAGTGAGCTAGATTTTAAGATTCTAGAATCTGCGCCAGCTGATGCTCAGCAACTGAGAAATCGATGGGGGCATCAATATCGACGCCTTCAATCTCATCGAGAATAAACAGATCAATGCTACCTCCAGGATACCCCGCCAAGCGGTTGTGATGCTCGGTATACACACGGGTTTTAGTGATATACATGGAGCCGTTCTCCCGGTAACGGTAGGTTTCTTTCGTGAGCTCCTGTCTGCGTGGGCGAGCCATCACCTCAAATTCGGCGGTGGGTTCAGCATCCGGGTACCATCTCCACACGAACGGCCCCATGGGAATCACCCCCACCATTGAGTCTTTGCCGTTCTCAACGAACTGACGTACCGCCCGCGCGAGAGTGCCCGGCAGACGCACCGGGCTGGTGGCCTGCAGCAGCATGACCGCCTCCGGTGCCCAGCCCTCCCCTGTGTAGAAGTCGATGGCGTGCTCGATCACCGGTTCGGTGGCGGTGGTATCTTCAGCAAGATGTGCGGGGCGCATAAACGGAACCTCGGCACCGTATTGGCGGGCGATAGCGGCAAGTTCTTGGTCATCAGTCGATACCACAACCCGAAGCTCATGCTCCCCCTCCAGCTCGTCACGGGCGGCAAGCGCCTGCAGAATAGTCCACGCGACCAGCGGTTTTCCGGCGATCTCACGCAGGTTTTTACGCGGTATGCCTTTGGATCCGCCGCGCACGGGAATAACGCACAGAATACGCATTACGCCTCCAGACTGTGTTCAATAATGAGCTCGGCGATGCGGCGAGCTGGCTCAATATCGGGTTGCGGCGGTGCTGGGGTGCGGTCTTCACCCCAGCGGCCCATGCCGTAGCGGTTCCAGAATTCTTCAAGCCAGCCGGGCGGGTTCGGGTGGTACACCCAGGCAGGAATACCGCGGATCGCGGCTTCAAGCACGCCGGTTGAGAAGATCGACACCACCGGATTGGGCAACTCGTTCAAAGGCACCCCGGAACGGTCAATGGGGATGCCTTGGCGCTCCCACAGCGCATGGGTGAGGGTTGAGAGCTTATCGGTTTCGCTGGGGTGCGGCCGGTAGATGGCGTTGTGTTTTTTAATGAATCTGTAGGAGACGTTAACGTATGATGAGCGCGGTAACTCTGCGCCGTGCATCTGCCCTAAGAAAATGGGGGCGCCAGAGGATTCGACGGGTACGCCAAGGCTTTTCTGGTTTGCGTTATAGAGCAGCTGGGAGCCGACGGTGAAGGCCCGCACATCGCGACGTCCGGACATCCAAAATTCGGCGTCTGCGTCGCTAAAAGCGAGCAGGGTGCACCCCACGGGCAGGGGCGGCGCAGCAGGCACGAGCAGCCCGTGCTGAACTACCCAGTATTCTGCACCAACAGTATGCGCATACTGGTAGGCGGCACGCCCCAGCTGAAGGTAGTGCCCCAAAGACAGCACAATGCGCACCCCAGGCAGGGTTTTGGTTAGTTCGGTGGCGGATAGGCTGCGCTCTTCCCACTCATCAGTTAAGTATTCGGCGAGTGCGGCAGGTGTGCCGTTAGCATTCGGGCACCAGATGGCCAGCCCGATAATGCTCAGGTATTTGAGGGGCTCCAGCAGGGCGCTGCAGCTGGTGGGTGAGAACGAGTCGAGCACAATCAATACGCGCGGCACAGAGCCTCGAACGTATAGGCGCCCGCTGGCTAGGCCCTGCTGAGTATTACCGCGGTTTCTGCGGAAAAACCCTGCAGCCTCAGTTTTAGCCCAGCGCAGGGCGTTCTGTTTCTTTTGCCACGCCGCCCAGGCATCAATGTCTAGCGGATAGTTTAGGCCCATAGCTGCTCCAGAATTTTTACGCGCTGATCGAAGGTGTGCTCGGCGAGGGTGCGCCGGTGTCCGGCTTCGCGGATAGCGTGCGCCCACCGCGGGTCGCGGAAAACGCGGGTGCAAATATCGATAAGCTCTTCAACACTCTCATATACGAGAACTTCTTTACCGACTTCATAGTAGCGTGACACGTCGGGACGGTCGATAATCTGTAATGCTCCCACACCGGGGGCCTCAAAAGTGCGCATGGTGAAACCGTCCTGATCCCCATGAATATTCAGGGTGGCTGGTGAGGATGCCATGACCCCGTAGGCGACAGACCGTTCAATATCGCCAGCTGAAGGCACACCAGGGTCTTTGAACTGGTAGGTACGGGCAATGTCCCAGGGATGACGGGACCAGGCCCGTCCGTATGCGCGCACGGGAAGACCAGCAGCGTACAGTTCCCGCAGGGTTTGTTCCCGCCCAGGGTAGCGGGCCCCCACAAAACTGATAGCATCTTCTGGGGTGGGAGTCACCTGGCAGTGAGAGTCGTAAGCGTTAGGCATATCTAGCACGTCAAACCCTTTAGACCGCAGATGTTCAGCATCTAACGGGCTGTAGCTTGCCAAGGCCCCTAGCCGGTGCAGATCGTCGTCGGTATATTCCATACGGCGTAACTCGTCGTAAAGCCATGTGCCGTAGCGTACCCCGGATTCTTCCAGAACCTGCCACCAGCGGCTGCCCAGTTTGTCACCTTTGATCACAAGCACAATATCAGGCCGGTAATCATTAAACACAGCGATCGCTTTATCTGTAGCCTGCGCGGCTAGAGATTCAGGGCGGAACCGCTCAGGCAGCTCATGAGCAAGCTTGTTGAGGATACGTGCACCCACACCGCCAGGGGCGTCATAGATGTGGGTGCGCACCTGGTAACCGCTGATTTCCAAGGAGGATTCAATAGCCTTCCAGTACCCGTGGAAAGCTGGTGATAGGAGCAGAAGCTTAGGGTTAGTCATATAGTTTATTCGTGTTCTATCCAGCGTGTGGCCACACAGCATGTCTGTGACCGTACGCCGGTTCTTTGGCGTGGCTTGAGCAGAGATAACGGCTCCGGGGAGTCGTAAGAATGTGTGAATGCTAGGTCATCGCAGTATGCCCTATGCACTTACAGTGTACTAGAGAGCTCAGAACAACACACCTTATGGTTGATGTGTCGCTACATACTTTCTTTCATGAAACGTACCGCAAAAGCTCTAATTCTCGCCGTTTTCGCCGCGTTTGACGTATGCAAGCTCTTCACGCAGTGTGCGTTGCGCATTCACCTCTTTATTCCGGGCAGCCCGCACCGTGTTAACCAGAAAGTTGGCGTAGCTGGTGGCTTTAAGAGTGCGTCCGAGCGTGGCTTTATCCCCCCACTTATCGGCGTAGGTGAACCGTGCTGTGGTGAGCCACTGGCGGCGGCGTGCCGAGGGCGATGAGCCTCCGCCTTCATGCTCTACCCGAACCTGGGGTACGAGGAGGCGAGGCACACCAGCCTCAGCTAGGCGGCGTTGGAAATCCACCTCTTCGCTGTTCATATAGAAGCGTTCATCCATGCCGCCAACCCGGTTGTAGATGTCGCGGGGAACCACCATGGCGGCACCTATCACCCAGTCGGTTTCCACAGTGTTTCGAGACGTGCAGGCGGCAACATCATGCCCCACTCCCCTGTGCCACCAGCCGGAGGGTTTAAACCGGGCCAGCGGCGTGAACCATTCCCAAGCAATATGGGCGGTGGTGGGGAATTTGCGGGCAACCCACTGTTGCTTACCGTCATGCCCCACCACCTGGGGGCTGGCCAGGGCCGGGGTGCGGTGCTCAATATGTGAGAGCATATCGGCCACGAACGTGTCCGTAATAGATAGGTCGCTATTGAGAATAAACAACCATTTCCCGGTAGCCACGGCAACACCGGAATTTACGGCGCTGCCGAACCCGCCGTTAGTTTCACGGCGCACCACACGCACACCCTTGGTATCGGGGAAAGGCACAGGAGACTGATCATCTGAGACGATAATCTCCAATTCATCTGGGGCAATACCCTGCTGGGCGCGCAGAGCCTCAATGAGGGTGAGCGTGGGCGCAGGGTCGCCGTAGTGGGGAATAACAGCTGATACTTTCATCGTGCGAGACACGAAAACCCGCTTTCTGCTGGAGCGTACACCGCCCCGGTTGGAGTGCTGAGAGGTAGATACTGATATATATGTGTATGGATGTAATATTTTAAGCTAATCTTACTATGGATCCTCGGCGCTGAGGCGCAAGCTCCACTCAGCTCTCAAAACTTCTATATTGGAACTAATCTTCACTCATGAACGCTTCTCTGCCCTTATCAGAGCAACAACGTATCGCCCAGTTCGTGGGCTCCGACCCTTTGCCCTGCCGTCTTAAAACCAGATTTATAAAGACCCTACGTCCCCTTATGGGCCACACTTTTTCTCTGGTGCGCCGCACCCCCGAACTCGTCTACATCTCTGATAACATTGCCCGTGGCGGTAACTGGCTGTACCTGTGGGCACGTGCCTACACAGACCGCGCAGAAACCCCTTCGCAACCTTCATACCTTCTCCATACCCAAGGCATGCAGCCTTGGATTGAAGAATTTCCCGCGCTAGCTGACCTCACCATGCCCACGGAAAAATTTAGTTTCTTCCAGCGGCGTGCTTCAGGCTTACCTAACGATGTTGAGAACCATTTCTTCCCTGGGCAGCTTAATGCTTTCATCAAAGATTGCCTGCTGAGTTCAGAAGTATTCAACCGCCGTCTTGAAAACGTCCGCCCAAACGTTATGGAGGACACTGTGGTGTTAAGCATTCGCCGCGGTGACTACTATTCGGTGCCTTTCATTAATGCGCGGTACGGGATCGATACTGTAGGGTATGTACGCCAAGCAGTACATCTGCTGCAACAGGAGGTTACACCTAGCAATTTTGTGGTGGTCTCCGACGAGCCGCAGTGGTGCGCCGAAAACCTGGCGTTTCTTGCCGACATCGCCCCGGTATCATTCGATAAAGGCCCTGGAGGTATGTTTGAGGATTTGGCGAAAATGGCGGCGGCGCGATGGCTGATTCTAACAAACACCACTTTCGGGTACTGGGGCGGCTATATAGCGCAGGCCCGTTCTCAGGCTCAGGTTTTCGTACCGGATATTCACGAGTATGACCCTGTAGCAGATATTTCCGTCACTGCTCTGGGAAGTGTACGGCCAAGACCGCACAGCGCCTCCTTCACAGCCGTGCATCACCCCGAGAGAAAAAATTGGATTACAGGACATACACAGTAATGAATCGCTCTATGGTTAGTTTCCTTAAACAGGTCAAGCACCGCATTTTTATGGCTCAGAGAAACATCCGCACCACCCGAACAGCGCGCAGTACATTAGGATCTACCGAGTTTTCGGGTATTTATTCACGCCTGACCGATACATTCGATATACCGCCGCTGCCTCAGGTACAGGGTATTTGGGGCGTGGCAATGGTCAAAAATGAGGCCGATATTATCGAAAGTTCACTACGGCACCTAGTCCACCAAGGGGTGAAGCATATTCTGGTCGTCGATAACGGATCAACCGACGGCACCTACGCACTGCTGCAGCAGTTAAAGGAAGAGCTTCCCCTCAGCGTAGGTAACGACCGAGAGCCCGCATACTATCAAAGCGAAAAAATGACGTGGCTGGCACACCAGGCCCAAAAGTCTGGAGCAACATGGGTGATACCATTCGACGCAGACGAGTTTTGGTATGGCATTGACGGTTCCCTGGCGCAGGCTTTAGAAGAGGCCAAAACACAGGTAGAAGTCGCACACCTCTACAATGCCTTCCCAGCCCGAACGGGTGGGTATGTGCTCGATACGTACAGGCACGCCGACTCTAAAGTATGTTTCCGTTCCTGGGATAACGCAGTGCTGGGGATGGGAAACCATACAGTGCTACGCCCCGGCGATTCAGGGCAAACGCAGGTAGCCATTGTGCACCTGCCGTGGCGCTCGCAAGAGCAATTACACCGCAAATTAGCTCAGGGTGCTAAGGCGTTAGAGTTAACTAACCTACCCGAAGATCTGGGGTATCACTGGAGAGCAAACGGACAGCTCAGCTCTGAAGATATTGAGTGTATCTGGGATGCTTTGGTTGAAGGTCACGCCGTGCCGGATAGCCTATCGTGGCGCCCTGTTGGTAAGCTGCTTCCTCTGGGTGAGAATATCCCCCCAGATTTCGCGGAGGTTCGCGCGCTTCTGAGTATATAGCGGTAAAAATACCTGGTGCTGCTGGGGGCCGTGTGCAGTATACAGATTGCACACGGCCCCCAGCATAGTTGTGTCAAATATCATTCAGGCAGTTGCCCCAGCCGCACGAGGTTCGCGAATTCTTCGTTCTGCTGCTGCACCTCGGTAAAGGTGCCGCAGCTTACGATCTCACCGTGCGACAGGTACACCAGCTGGTCCACGTGGCGTACAGTTGAGAGGCGATGCGCCACAATAATCACCGTAATATCTTTCGAGATCTTCTCAATCGCCTTGGTGATCTTGTGCTCGGTCTCATTATCAAGGGCACTGGTTGCCTCGTCCATAATGAGCACACTGGGGTTGCGGTAAAGAGCACGGGCAATACCTAAACGCTGGCGCTGCCCCCCTGAGAGCCGCACCGCGTTGTGCCCGATCATGGTCATAATCCCCTCGTCCAGGGATTCCACCACTTCGGTGAGCTCTGCGACCTCTAGGCAGTAACGCACCCGCTCCTCATCAATCTCGTGCGATTCAAGGCCAAATGCGACCGCCTCAAGAACCGTTGAGTCCGCAATAAAAACATCCTGCGGCACATATCCGATACTCTGAAACCACCCCGGCAGATCGTCCTGCACCGGCTTACCATTACGCAAAACCCGCCCGCTTGACGGGGCGAAGAGGCCCAGGATTAAGTCTATGAGAGTTGTTTTCCCGGAGCCGGAGCCACCCACGAATGCCACAGAGGTGCCCATGGGGATATCCAGGTTAATATTTTTTAGCACCGGCGAGTCGCTGTCCGGGTAGCTGAACGTAAGGTTCTCCAGCTGGATGCGCACAGGCTCGATAGTCTTATTAACATACTCGGGATTCTTAGGAACTGCAGGAGCAGATGGCATCTGCAGTTTACGTCCTTGCTCATCCATCTCAGAGATCTCCCGCAGAAGCTCATTGCTGGATTTTTCACCGGACCGAATGTTCCCCAGGGAAGCAACCATACGGGTATAACTAGGCAGAATACGGATACACGCTCCACAGAAAAGAAGAAGGTACGGGGCGCTTTGGGCACCCGAAGTGATACTCATAAAAGCGAGTAGTCCGGCAATGCCAATAATGAAAATAATCTCAAGGGTGTACTTGGGGAAGTCCTGCAAAAAGGTACTACGCATGCTAGCGTTCACCGCATCCATGCGTTTGGTCTGGTACCGATACAGATACCGGTCGGTGACGTTGTGCATGCGAATTTCCCGAAACCCCTCGATAGCGTCCAGGGTAGCATTGGTTGCGCCTCGGGTCGCCTCCACCACGATCGCGCCTTGTTCTCGGTTTTTCTTGCGAAGCATATGCTGCAGGCCGTACGAGACCAGCCCAAAGTAGGAAAAAGCAAGCAACGCAGGAATAGGCATAATGACAAGAAGCATCACCATGAGCACCGCTATAGAAAGCAGTTCACCGATAAAGTTTAGGACCCCATTGACAAAAGCGGCGTATGCCTGATGAGCATAATCATTAACAGAAACTAATATATTTGCAGTACCCCGTTTACGGTGGGCGAGGTAAGGTTCACGCATATACCGGTTCAGCAGATTAACCGAAGTGGTACTCTGCTGTGTTGCGACAAACCCCAGGCTCCAGCGTTTAATAATGAGCGAGAATGCTCCTTTAAGGATGAACGCCAGCACAAGCACCAGACCAAAGATAATAATGAGGGTGGTGCGGTCAGGATTACCGAAGAGCTCTGCAACTTGCTTCAGGTAACCCTCAATGGGGGCGCCCATAGCGAGGTTCACAATCGGCAGCACTGCAGCTACCCCCAGCATTTCGAGCAAAGAAACGGCGAAAAGCCCTGCCAGGTTAAGCATTAGGAGCCTAAATTTTTTGCCGGGAAAGAATGCTTTGAGCTTATAGTACGTGTCTTTCACTGACGATTCTCCTGTTTGCTATACGTGGAAATAATAAGGGTACGTGCAGGGCGCTCGATTATATGATGAGCCGCAATAGCTAAAAGCAAGCTAAGAATCAAGGTCAACAGTGTTATCCCGATACCTCTAAAGCCACCCGATATTTCCGCCCCAATAGGCAATCGAACAATATGAATAATGGCTAATTCGTGCACCAAATAGAAAGCAAAGCTAACCTCCCCAAGGTATACACCCAAACGTCTGAGACGATGGCCTGCACCCTCCGTGGTGTTTCGAGCTTGGGAATGGTGAGAGCGTTGCATGTCATAGAGAGCGCAGGCACCAATGAGGGCTACCCACACAGGATCTAACAGGAACCCTCGCAGAGTTTGAGTCGCCGGTATTTTTGCTGCCATATACACTGTGCCGAACGCAATGAGGATTACTGTCACTAAGTGCCAAGGTGCAATATGGGGCGGGATAAATTTCCGGTCGCGGACCGCCAAGGCTAGAAGACCCAGCACCATACCAAGAGCAAATTCTCCCGAACGCAATAGCGGGTTGGCGTACACTATCACATCCGCATAGTTAGAAGTGGTGGAGATGACGCTAGCCGCTGTAGCGCACAGTATGAACCATCCGATAAGGATGGTATAGCGCACGCGTGCCGGGACACGATTAAGATAGTTAAGGATAAGCGGTGTGCATGCATAGAAAAACATCTCGCAACTAAGCGACCAGCTCACCCCATTAACCGAGAAAATATAATCCCAGTTCGGTACCCACGCCTGCAGCAGGAACAAGTTAGCGATAATAGCTGCTACGGAGGGCAAGCCGTGAGTGAGAAACAGAAGTCCAAGAGCCACGAGGAAGAAGAAAAAGTGTAGTGGGTACACACGGGCGAAACGGCGTACATAAAACTTTTTATACCCGTCATTAGGCTTATACGACCAAGTGAGGACAAACCCTGAGAGGACGAAAAAAAGCGCTACACCTACATACCCCACAGATGCGGCCGGTATACGGTTCGCCCAGTGGGTGTTATGGACAATATGGTAGAAGAAAACCAGTAACGCCGCTGGGCCACGCAGGATAGTGAGGCTATCTAACATTACATAGTGGGCACGGTGTGCGGAATTCAACACAGGGGCGCTCATGTCCCCTCCCCATTAGTTGCGTTGATATTATCAAGGTGATCCAGCGACCCGTCCTCATTCCAGGTAGCCCACCGCAAAAATTTACCGTGTGCCATAGGACCTTCAGCTTTGAACTGGATACGCTCATCGGGTTTTCCGCTTGAGATATTCGCCCATACCTCGGCTATTTCAGCGTCGCTAAGTTTACTGCCAGCGAGCCAGTGCGGGGCAAAATATCCAAGGTCTTCACCTGTGCGTCGTGCAGTTTCGGTACCGACCCTTACTTTACGTGCGATCTGAGTGGTGCTTCGATACTGCAGATGAACAATATTAAGCGCATGTTCTCTGCCGCCCAGTCGATGCACATTATGGTTTCCTGGTATGACCACCGCTATAGGATGACTGCGGAACGCCACCTTACCAGGGAAAGAATCAGCAGTATCCATCACCAACTCAGTGTTCACAATATCGTGGGGATTCTCGATAATAGGTACCGTATGATGAAAGCCTGCGTAGTATACGCTTTTATCACTGTTGCGTAGGAAGCTGGCAAGCTTCTGTTCGGGTGCATACCAGAATTCGTCACCGTCGAAGGGCACAATCCATCGTGCCCCATGCCTCCATGCAAGGTGGGATAGCCATGTCATTTTTTCAGACTGCAGGTGCACATTATAGTTATCGTGCGCGTAAATAATCCGCGGATCACGTGCAGCAGCAGTTTGAAGGTATTCCCTAGTTCCGTCATCTGAGAGGTTATCAGCGATGAGTATACGGTCTATCCCTTGAGCGAACATATGCTCAATGACATTGGGTAGAATATCGAGTTCATTTTTTACAACAGAGACCCCCCACACTTCAGTGCGGGCACCGTACAGGTGCACTGGTGGCAGGTTAAAGGTACGTATACCTTTGATAGCAGCGATCTGATCCCGCCATCTTCGGGGTGTATTGCGGGCCTTAAACGAGTAACTGAGTTGCCCAAGTTCAGTTCGTAGAGCTGAGAGGATTTTCATGAATGTGCTTTCAAGATACGGCGCAACAGATACCGCGCCGGGTAACTACAGATAGTAGACAGTGTAAGATTCTACCACGCAGGCCCCCGTTACAGGCGGAGGCTGGTATCTGAGTCTTGCCCCTGCCCTTCGACGGTAAACGTGAGGTTGCTCTTCATCAAAGGTGTACGCGAAACTATCACGGTTTACCCTGTAAAGTGGGTAGAATAAAGGATGGACACATCAGCTTAAAGGTCACTACTTCCGGCGCGGGAAGGTCAGGAAGGCTCAAACATGGGAATTTTTAACATTAAATCGCTCAAAGACAGGTATCTGTCTAATGGGCCGACTGAGTCTACCCAGAAGCGGCAAGGGCAAGAGTCCTCGGCGAACGAGCAGGACCCAACTATTAAAGGCGGCGTGTCGCGCCTGGCAGCGATCCGTGATTCAAGTTTCCACCAGGAGACGTCGCCTGATCGTCCTCCGCAGGATCCGAAGAACCCGAAGAAAAGGGTCGGGGAAGATGTGCAAACCCTGCTGGAGCAAAGCACCGCTGCTGGTACCGACCTCATTGAGGTGGTGACCGTTAAACCTACGGGTGACACCGCCCCCGTACCCACCGCAGCTGACCATAATACCGCCGCCGACCAAGAGCCCGCCCCGCAGGATGAGCCTGCAGATGCCCCAGCCCATGCTGTGTCCAAGAATCAGCACCATAGCTCAGACAAACCCCAGCCACCGCGCAAGACTTCTTCAAAGGACAATACTCAGAAAGCTCAGGGTGATTCCCAGCATCAGGCACCGGCTGCTGGTGACGATGTTCCCGTACTGGGCGCCATAGTATCCTCCGAACCATCCACCGAAGACGGTGAACCCGATAAGCGGGTGGTTCTGGTGCCTAGCGCGTACGGGTTGGATGTTCCCCCAACAGATACCGACTCTGTTGATCTTCCCGACGATACAGCGTCTAAAGCCAAAGCCGCTGGTCAGGAGGCTGCACCTCATCAGGCCCCGCACGTGATGACTTCTGAGATGGCGACTAATCATTACACCTCACAGATACCTGCCAAAGCGCCTGAGACTTCCACAGCAGCCTCAGACGGGGAAAGCCCGGAAAAAGTCACCCTGGTGCAGGGGGTATACGGGATAGACGTTCCGCAAGAAGCCGGGGAGAACCTGGACACTCCCACCCGCGGCGTTCCCTCCCCCACCGCATCTGCGACCTCCAGCCCCAATAATCGACACGCAGGTCAGAAGGACGATACCGATACACCCGATCCGGCGCTGGTGCTTGGCGTCTACGGTTTAGATGTGCCCGAAACCCCCGCAGAAACCGCCGACGGTTCCGCTGCCCGGCAGGATTTCCCAGGCCCGCATGCTCAGCCTGCAGTAGCCCATCAGCAGCAAACCGGAGTGCCTCAGCTCCCATCACAAGAGCGTGAGTACGACATGCTCGCGGGAGAAGAAACCGTTGAGCTGGCCCCCATCCATGTTCGGGAGGCTCTGGAAGCCCAGCGGGCAGCGCAGAAAGCAGCAGCCGAAAAAACCACCGGTGAGGCTGAGTCTGAGCCTGCTGGTGCTGCCCCGGTGCCCCCCGTTCAGGAGAAGGACACCGACCAGCAGGAACCCCGTAAGGTGACCACCGCGTCGTTCAGCTTATCTCCCGAGTCCGTGAGTGAAGCGAAGAACCGGGTCTCGGCACCGGCACAGGGCGCTGGCCCTCTTGAGGCCGTGTTCGTGTGCACCGGCAATGTAGCACGCAGCGCCAGCGCCGAAGTGATCGCACAGTCTCTCGCTTCACAATACGGGCTGGAGGATAACTGGGTGTTTACCAGTGCAGGGACAGCAGCTCTGGCTGGCTCCCCTATTTATAAGTACATTGGCAACGAACTTGAAGGGCGCGGGTATGACCCTTCACAGTTCCGGGCCAAGCAGCTTACCGCTGACATGATTGAGCGGGCCACCTTGCTGCTGGTGGCTGAGCAGGATCACGCGGACTGGATTCTGCGGGAATGGCCACAGTACCACACGAAGGTGCACCTGATGAAGCAGGTGGCGCGTATCCGGGAGAAAGCCAGCCGCCGTGCCGAGCCGATCTCGTTTATTTACGGCTACACTGAGGCGGCGCACGATACCGACAGCATCGCTGACCCGTACCGGCGGGGACGCACAGCCTGCCGCGTTGCGGTGGATGAGGTGGAGCAGTCGCTTCAGGTGATTCTGCCCTGGCTGGTACGGGCCCGCGTGTAACCCAAGGCTTTTAATACAGCAATAAGGACGTCCCGTGTACCCCTATTCCGGTGGTGCACGGGACGTCCCTTGTGGATAAAGCCGCTAGCCCCGACCTTTCAGGGCCAGCGGCTTTTTCACAGTCTGGATCTTAGGCGTGGTCGTTGAAAATATTGGTCACTGACCCTTCGTCGAAAACCTCACGGATGGCCCGCGCCACAAGCGGGGCGATAGACAGCACGGTGAGGTTCTCAAACCGTTTATCGTCCGGCACGGGCAGGGTATTCGTGACCACCACTTCGGATGCGCCGCACCCAGATAGCCGTTCAACGGCGGGCCCGGAGAATACCGGGTGGGTCGCGGCGATAATGACCTCTTTAGCGCCTTTTTCTTTAAGCACATTGACCGCCCCAGCGATGGTTCCGCCGGTGTCGATCATGTCGTCAATCAGTACACAGGAGCGCCCCTCAATCTCACCCACTACAGTCTTTGAAACCGCCTGGTTAGGCACGTTAATGTCACGGGTTTTGTGCACGAATGCCAGCGGCGCACCACCGAGCAGGGTGGCCCAGTGCTCGGCTACCCGAACACGACCGGTGTCGGGGGAAACAACGGTCACGTTCTCGGGGTTTTCCACGCGGCTCTTAATGTACTCAGCGAGCACAGGAATGGCGAACAGGTGATCCAGCGGCCCGTCGAAGAACCCCTGAATCTGGGAGGTGTGCAGGTCCACACACATGAGGCGGTCAGCACCAGCGGTCTTGTACAAGTCAGCAATCAGGCGGGCCGAGATCGGCTCACGCCCCCGGTGCTTCTTATCCTGACGAGCATACGGGTAGAAGGGTGACACCACGGTAACGGAGCGGGCTGAGGCGCGTTTGAGCGCATCAATCATAATGATCTGCTCCATGAGCCACTCGTTAATGGGGGCCGGGTGGGATTGGATGACGAAGGCGTCGGCACCGCGCACCGACTCTTCAAACCGTACGTACGTCTCGCCGTTAGCAAACGTGTACGCGGAGGTTGGTAGCAGCGGGTGTCCCAGCTCTGCGGCAATTTCTTCCGCGAGTTTGGGGTGCGCACGCCCGGAAACCACCGCAAGTTTACGCACACCCGGATTGGTAATCTCGTGACTCATGGTTTTTCGCTTTCTTGTCAGTGATCCCCTGCCCCGTTGGCGGCTTGCGCGGCCGCTGCCGGTTCGGTTCCCTCACGGTTTTTAAGCACCCAGCCCTCGATATTGCGCTGGGAAAATTCAGAGATTGCGAGCGCACCTGCTGGAACGTCCTTGCGGATAAGCGCGCCCGCACCGGAGTAGGCTCCGTCGCCTACGGTCACGGGGGCAACGTAGATACCGCCGGACCCCATACGGGCGTGCGCACCAATAACAGTGCGGTTCTTGGTGACCCCGTTGTAATTTGCGAAAACAGACCCGGCGCCGATGTTCGCTCCGTCGCCGATTTCTGCATCCCCCACATAGGTTAGGTGCGGTACTTTCGCCCCGTCACCAATCTGGGAGTTTTTCGCTTCACAGAACGTGCCAAGCTTCGAGTCCTCACCGAGTACGGTGCCGGGGCGTAGGTATGCGAACGGGCCTACCGTGGCTCCTGTACCAATTATGGCTCCCTGCCCGTGCGCGCGAATGACGGTGGCGTTTTCTTTCACGGTGACGTCGGTGAGGGTGGTGTCGGGGCCAATAACCGCACCGGTGGCTACGTTAGTGGCGCCGTGCAGCTGGGTCCCGGGTAGGATGGTCACGTCGTTCTCAAGGGTGACGGTCACATCTATCCAGGTGCTCTGCGGGTCTACGATGCTCACCCCGTTACGCATATGTGCTTCAAGGATGCGCGTATTGAGTTTCCGGCCCAGCTGAGCGAGCTGTACCCGGTCGTTGGCGCCTTCAACTTCCCAGCGGTCCTCAATAGCGAGCGCCGAGGTGCGGTACCCCTTGGAACGGGCAATAGCGAGCACATCGGTAATGTACTTCTCACCTTGGGCGTTATTGGTGGTTACTTCCGCGAGGGCTTGACGCAGCACGGTGGCGTCAAAAGCGTAAATACCGGAGTTAATTTCGTCGATGGCGAGCTCTTCGTCAGTGGCGTCTTTTGCTTCGACGATGGAGGTTACCTCACCAGCTTGGTTGCGCACAATACGACCATAGGCACCGGGGTCATCCACGTGGGTGGTGAGTACGGTGACGGCGTTGGAGTCGGTTTCGTGGAATGTGATGAGTTCGCGGAGGGTTTCGGGCCGCAGCAGGGGCACGTCCCCGTAGGTGACGAGCACGGTGCCTTCCACAAGGCTCTGCTGATCGAGTGCGAGCAGCCCCACTTCAACAGCCCGCCCGGTTCCGGGGATGTCATCTTGGTCTACGATGGTGACGTGCTCGTCGAAGGCGCGTACATGCTCAGCGACTTTATCGCGCTGGTGGCGTACCACAACAGCGAGACGTTCGGGGGTGAGGTCTCGGGCGGCAGCAACGGCGTGCTCCACCATGGAGCGCCCACCAATGCTGTGCATCACCTTGGGAGTTGCGGATTTCATGCGGGTACCAGCACCCGCTGCTAGGACGATCACCGCGGACGGTACCTTATGTTCGGAACCCTCAAGCTCTGCGTTCACCTAATTTAACTCCTTTACGGGGTGTTTGCCGCCCACGCGCCGCTGCTGAATCGGCGTGTTAGCTTTGCGCTCCGCCACTAGGATTCGAACCTAGACAAACGGCTCCAAAGGCCGGTGTGCTGCCATTACACCATGGCGGAATCTTCCCCCGCTGTTACCGTGTTTACGGCCTGGGACAGGGGCACTCATAAGTGTAGCAAAAATACCTTTACTCGTCGCATCCCAACACGGGGCGTATTAGCCCCCCACCGGTCCTAGAGACAGCAGGCTGGGGTGTGCTCTTATGTGCAGGGGTGGATACGTTCAGTCGCTGGTGGCGGTACCCTGGATACGTGGCACATTTACTTGGCGGCGAAGCGCTGCACCTTCAGTTCCCTACCCGCACTATTTTCGAGGGGGTGACCGTCGGCATTAATGAGGGCGACCGCATCGGCATTGTGGGCCGTAACGGCGACGGTAAATCCACGCTCATGAAGATTCTGGCGGGGCGTCTTGAGCCGGACTCCGGGCGCGTGACGGCGCGCGGTGGCACGCGCATCGGGTACCTGGATCAGTCCGATGTTCTCAACGATTCCCATACGGTCGGTTATGCCCTGGTGGGCGATACTCCAGAGTATGAGTGGGCCTCGCAGCCGCGTATTCGTGACGTTATTGCGGGTTTGGTGTCTGATCTGCCCTGGGATGCGCCGGTTTCTTCACTCTCGGGTGGGCAGCGTCGCCGCGTGGCGCTGGCGGCTCTGCTGATACAGGAATGGGATGTGCTCATGCTGGATGAGCCCACTAACCACCTGGATGTGCAGGCAATTACCTGGCTTGCGCATCATCTGAAAAGCCGCTGGAGCAAGAACGCGGGCGGTCTGCTGGTGGTCACTCACGACCGCTGGTTTCTTGATGAAGTCAGTACCGACACCTGGGAGGTTCACGATAATATCGTGGAACCTTTTGAAGGCGGGTATGCGGCTTATGTTCTGCAGCGTGTGGAGCGTGATCGGCAGGCGGCCGCCGCGGAGGCGAAGCGTCAGAACCTGATGCGCAAAGAGTTGGCGTGGCTGCGTCGCGGTGCCCCGGCGCGCACCTCGAAGCCGAAGTTCCGTATTGATGCGGCGAATGCGCTGATTGCCGATGTGCCGCCGGTGCGTAATACCGTGGAACTCAAACAGATGGCGGTTTCCCGTTTGGGTAAGGACGTGGTGGATCTTGAGAACGTCTCGGTCACCTTTGAAGATTCTTCGCTGCCCGATGGTAAACGTGAGGTGCTGCGTCGCGTAACGTGGCGGATTGCCCCAGGTGAGCGCACCGGTATTTTGGGCGTGAATGGTGCCGGAAAATCGACCTTACTTGCTCTGGTCACCGGCTCTTTGGAACCAACTGAGGGGCGCGTGAAACGCGGTAAGACCGTCAAGGTTGCCACCCTCACCCAGCAGCTGGATGAGCTGAAAGAGGTTGAGAACGACCGCGTGTCTGATGTGATCGGTCGCAAGAAGCGCAGCTATATAGCCGACGGTAAAGAGATGTCGCCCTCGCAGATGTTGGAGCGGCTAGGTTTTACGAGCGCGCAGCTTTCTACCCCGGTGAAAGATCTTTCGGGTGGGCAGAAACGACGACTACAGCTCATGCTCATTCTCTTGGACGAGCCGAATGTACTGATCCTGGACGAGCCTTCAAACGACCTGGATACCGATATGCTGGCGGCAATGGAGGATCTGCTCGATACCTGGCCCGGCACCCTGCTAGTGGTTTCTCACGACCGTTACCTCATGGAGCGTGTGACCGATCAGCAGTATGCGGTGATTGACGGTTCCTTCCGGCATCTACCCAGTGGAGTAGACGAGTATTTGGCACTTTCTGCAACGGGTCAGGGCGGTTCTGCCGCCGGTGCTGTGGGCGGTGCATCCACCCCAACAAAAAAGAACGATTCTTCGGTTTCTGGTGGCCAGGGTGCATCAACGAACTCTAATCCCAAGAGCACGCCGAAAGTATCGGGGGCTCAGGCACGCGCGGCACAGAAGGAATCCGCCGCGATTGAGCGTCGCCTCGGGAAATTGGGCGAGGAACAGAGCAAGCTCTCCGAACAGATGAGCATGCACGACCCCGCCGATTACGCCGGGCTCGCCGACCTGGGGCACAAACAGCAGGCGCTTCAGGATGAGATCGACGAGCTAGAGATGCGCTGGCTAGAGCTCTCAGAACTCCTCGGATAGCCGCTCCCCTACTAAAAGAGCCTTGATGCGAATAAAACGGGTTCCTCAACGTTGCATTCACTATCAAGGCTCTTTTTATAAACTCGGAGAAGCATCCGCAAGTTCCGCAGCCATAGCCTTTAGGTCCGCATCCAGCCGGGGGCTGGGCAAACCCGCAGCCTGAAATAGCTCGGTGAAACGGTGCCGCCAATCCAGTCTTTGCAGCGCCATACGCACCTGGTTGCGGCTCTGCTCAGGTGTCCATTCGCTCACAAGCTGCGCCACCGCATCCAGCCCGGCGCGAGCATCCTGCGGGTCAATATCGACGGTCGCTCCATCCCACAGTATCTCGCGCGTGCTTTCGGTTTTAGGCACCTGCCCCACCACGGTCGCCCCGTGGGCGAGCGCGTCCGTCCAGCGCCCGGTAATGTACTCCTTGTTTGGGTGCGTGTACGATGCGGGGCTCACCAAAGTACTAAAAGCCAGTACAAACTTGGCGTCCGCGAGTGCTCTCTGCAAAGACTCGATGGATTCTTGATCGGTTACGCCGAACGGCGGGCGCCCCGCGAAGGTTATTCCCACTTGCCGGGCAAGTTCTGCGGTGCGTTCATCGTCGTCATAGGCGGAGGGTTGGCGCCCCACGCGAAGTACATCGGTGGTTTTCGGATGCGCCAGATGCTCATCGAATTTACTCCACACGTCTGCACCCCAGGGAAGCACCCGCACGTTTTTAACCCCGGCGCTGCGCCAATCGTGCACGTCGTCGCAGTCCGCCACAAAAACAGTGTTATATGTTCCCACCGTAGTCGCTACCGCCAATAATAACGGAGTCTGCTGCTTCCACAAGTTCAGGGGTTACTTCTGTAGCTCGTAGAGTATCGACTTCAGGAGCCTGTGGTAATCCCAGAAACTATCGATAACCCACCCGTAAACCCCAGCATAGCGTCGTGCGGCGAGGCGTGGCTGCACGATAGCGTAAAGCTGTCCGGGGTCGCTGGCGATAACAAGGGCGGTACGTCTTCCGCCGGGAATACGCGGCAGGCGCCCCAAAATTTTGGTGGCGGGTTTGAGCGATGCGCTCGGGTCAGGGGTGACGATGCGCGCGTCCAAGTACGA
>ERZ773077.360-NODE-360-length-34483-cov-8.311839_pt1 | contig 34483 bp, 28 predicted proteins | sample MGYA00580612_ERZ773077 | MGnify/ENA primary metagenome ERZ773077 (study PRJEB29015, sample SAMEA2737971) | human oral metagenome | biome: human oral; feature: human-associated habitat; material: dental | place: China | collected 2021 ...
GTGTTGCAAACGCCAGAAAGTTTTTCGTGAGACTTGCAACGGTGTTGCAAACGCCGAAAAGTTTTTCGTGAGACTCGCAACGGTGTTGCAAACGCTGAAAAGTTCTTCGGGGCACTTGCAGCATTGCTGCAAGACCTTCTCCAGAGACAAGACGCCTCATGCTTTCGTCGAACTCACGTTACTTAATTGGTGAGATGGCCTCGTCGATTCAATCGACGACGAGGGAGGACTGATTCGATGCGTTCCATAAGTGTGCGGGGACGGATGGGTGTAATGTGTAGTGTAGTGTTGTTCTAAGAGGGGGAGAATCCGTCCCCGCATTTGTGTCAGCGTCTTAGTCGCGATCGTTCGTCTCGTAATGTTTCTTTTTGGAGAGGATGTCGAACATGCGGTGGTTCAGTGCAAAGCGGATGTGGGCCAGGTAGAGGGCACGGATGGCGTCGCTCTGGCCGAGGCCTTCGAGGAGGACGTTGACGCGGTAGCCTTCCTTTTCGAGCTCTTGCTTCATATCGGTGGCGATGTCATTCTTAGCGTGGTCGCCGGCGACGAACATGAAGGGGCGCAGGGTGACGCTCTTCGCACCGCTCTGCTTGAGCTTTGCCCGGAGGTCGTCGAACGTGGGGTAACCCTCGATGGTGGTGACAAAGCAGCGTGCGCGGCCCTCGGCGGCGAGCATGTAGCCGAGCATGGCGTACTGTGCCGTGGCAGGGTCATAGCTGCCGTGGCCCACCCAGACGTCGGCGGCGCCTTCAGCGGGCGCGGGGGCGAGGGCGCGGATCACGGCCGCGTAATCCTCCGGCATGTAGAGCAGCGGGGTGCCGATACGCACCTCCTTGAAGTCAGCGGCTACGGACGCCACCTCGCGACGCAAGGCCTCCATCTCCACGCCTTCGATGATGTTGGCGGATTGGATGACAAGGTGGGTGAAGCCGTCGGCTTTGAGCTGCTTCAGCACTTCAAGCGGAGCAGATGTCTCAACGCCGCGATCGCGAAGCCGGCGGCGCACGATGCGTGAGGTGTAGGCCTCGCGTACCTCCAGCGTCGGGTAGGCGGCGCGTACCTCGCGGGTCAGGGCATCGATGGTGAGAGCTCGGGTGTCGTCGTGCGTGGATCCGAAGTAGACCATGACAATGGCGGCTTTGTCGCCGGGCTGCATGGACTTAAGCATGTCGGAGGCGACGAAATTCTCTCCGTCATGCGCGTAGCTGATTGCGGTAATCATCAGTAGAAAGGCGATGAAATAGGTTCTCATTTGAATAAGTCGTTAGAGGTAATAAGAAGTGGTAGTCAGAGTTGTCAAACGGCCTCACACTTTCCGCTTTTTGCTTTTGCGGCGGAGTCGCTTGAGGTTGATCCACACGCCAGAGAGGGAGACAAAGGCACCACCGAGGCAGGCCGTCCAGATAGCGATGGTCCAGAGCGTGGGGCGCTCTACGAGCCAGCGGATGTTGAAGTAGTGCAGGCCGCTGAAGACCCACTTCTTGGCCATGCGCGCGCGGTTGAGGTGGCGGAAGTTGCCCGTGGCCGGATCGACGTAGTAACGGGTCCGGTCGGCGTTGTCCACCATCACCTTGTAGGCCGGGAGCGGGAGTGCTGTCCAGCGCGAGATGTAATATTCCTCGTAGCGGTCGATCTGCGAGATGGTGAAAGACTCACCCTTGTGCAGTGCGCCGATCGCTTTCTCTACCGTGGCGGGAGAGAGCTGAAGCGGATGCAATTCGAGTGTGGAGGCATCGAGGCTGAAGGAGGCCGTGTCGGTCGTCACGTCGTAGATGGGCACGTCGCGGAAGTGGTTCCAGACGATTTGCCGCACCTCGGGGTGCAACTGACGGACGGCGCGATAGTCCGTGTAGGCCGAGAGGGGCAGCGATTTGCCGCGCATCTTGGCGTCCGACACGCGATAGTCGCCGTGCGTAGGGATGATCCATTCGGGGATGCGTTGCAGGGCCATTGCGCCGCTGAAGGCAAAGCCGATGAGGACGAGTCCGAACGTGAGTCCGGTGACGTGGTGCGCCTTCAACCAGGCCTTCTTATACGGGCTGCCGAGCTTACCCCGAGCCTTCTGGTTGCGCCGGAGCATGATGAGTCCGACGATGAGTCCAGAGAGGGCTGCGATGAGCGCCACGACACCGCCGGTGGTCAGGCTGCGGATCCAGACGTCGTTGTCGCGGCGCAGGATGGGCAGGTAGAACTTGTGCGGGATGGCGCCGACGTAAGCCCAGAGACGACTGCTGCGGTCGGTGAACTGGAGCACTTCGCCCGTGCGGGTGGAGATGTAGAGCTCATGGCCCGCGGCATCGTCGAAGTAACACTTGGCGATGGGCATCTCGTCCAGGTAGCGGGAGTACATGATCCACTGATCACGGCTGTGGAGCGTGTCGATGCGTGCGATGGGGGCGTCGACCCAGCGGCGGGCCACGTTGCGGATGGTCTCCGCGGTGACGGGCCGCCGGACCTCGGCGGAGTCGGCGCAGAGGGTGTAGGTCGTGTCCTTCGTCTCAAAGTCGAAGAGCGTTTGGCCTTGGAAGCGCCGCACCGTGACCGTCCGCACCTTCGCCGCCGCGCCCTCGGGTAGCCGTTTGGCTACCGAGTCGACGGCGGGAAGGGAGTCGGGCAGCGGCTCCATGCGCGCTTGCAGGTCGCGCTCGTCTACGTTGGGGAAGGGATGGTAGACGAGCACCAACCCCGACAAGCACCACATGAGGAAGAACAGTCCGACGACTGCTCCTACCCATCGGTGGATCCGAAACAGCCACTTATTCATCAATTCTCAGAGCGTTGATACCGTTTATTCCTCGATGCCCACGATGCGTTCGAAGTGGTAACCCTTGGCGATGGTCATGCCCTTGGTCACCTGGCCCGACGGGATGTCGTAGATGTAGATACACGTAGGTGCGTCCTTCGGGTTGACACCGATGTAGGCCTTGTTACCGAGGACGAGTGAGCGCTGCGAGAAGGTGCCGCTGCTGAAGGGCAGGTTGGTGCCGTTGTATTGGATCTCGGTCAGCTGATCCGTCGTCAGGTCGAGGATGGCGTAGTAGCAGTTGTAGTCAGCGCCCCAGCCCTTGGCTCCGGTGTGCTCCGGATCTTGGATGTAGAGCAGCGCCTTGGTTGAGGAGAGACAGTCGGCGGTAACGATCTTGCCTTTGGGGTGATTGTAGCCGCGGTAGCTCTTGTCGAACTCCGTCGCCCCCTTCTTGATGCGCAGCAGGGCACCGTGCTGTTGGGTGTTGCTCTTGGCGCCGGCGTTCACACTGTTGCAAGCCAGATAATAGTCGCCGTTGGGGGTGAAGAAGCTCTTGTGCTGGAGCAGTTCGCCGTAAGCCGTGCCGGCCATGAACTCGGCGCGCGTCTCCTTGACCACCTTCTCCGTCTTCATGTCTGCGGCGTTGATGAAGGCCAGCTGGAAGTAAGAGCGTTCGTTGTTGTAGACGAAGGCGTAGAGGATCTTGCCGTCGCGATAGTTGGCGATGCCGGAGGTGTTGAACTTGTCTTTGTCTGGCGGTGCAGGCAGGTCGAGCTCGCCTTCGCCGAGGATCGTCATGTTCTCGGTGTCGATCTTAATCCAAAGGATCTTGTCCGACTTGCCATTCGAGCCGATCAGCACCAAAGTGTGGTCGTTGATCCAAGCGTGCGTGTAGCGACGATCCTTCAGTGTGTTCTTTTTGAAACTAACCTCCTTGACGATGGCGATCTGGTGCGTCCCTCCGGCATCGACAATCTGATACTTGCCGAAGCGATCCTTCTCCTGCGGAATCTGGTAGTAATACTTGCCGCGGATGATGGTCTCTTGATAGAGCTTCTTCGTCACGTCTACGCCCGAGCCTTTGAAGTCGAGCTGCGTTTGTGCGTCGAGCGACTGGGTACTCTTGACCAGCAGCGCTGCGGTCGAGCCCATGCCACCCTCTTCGCCCACGGCCACCCAAAGGTCGAAGTGGGCTTTCTGCGTAGGACCCGGATTCGGTGTTGGTTCCGGATCATCATTACATGCCGTGAAAACGGCCGTCGTTAGCGCCATGATCAGCGCCCAAGCGTAACATTTGATTGCTTTCATCTCTGTGTCTATTTATTGGTGTAAGTCAATTGTCATTCTTAATGGAAGGGCTTCAGTCAACCCTCTGCCCTCTACTCTCTACTCTCTACTCTCTACTCTCTACCCTCTACTCTCTACCCTCTACCCTCTATTCTCTACCCTCTAATTAATGAACACACGGAATTTGCAGAAGAAGGCACGGCCGGGCTTCTGGAGTTTATAGTTGTCGTAGAGCGTACGGTCGAAGAGGTTGTTGCACGAGAGCGAGATGTTGTAGCGCTCATCGGCCAGGGAGAGCGAGAGGGAGACGTCGTGGCGATACTGCGTGGGGATGCGCGACTTGCTGTCGAGGCTGCCGTAGCCCTCCCAGGTGAGGAAGAAGCTGCGGACAAAGTCGAAGTTGTACGTCAGCCGCACCGTGCTGCGGGGGATGAGGACGTCGCGCCGCTTCAGCGTCGCCTCGATGTGGGCGAAGAGCCACGGGCGATTGGGGATGCGGTTGCGATAGGTGATCATCTCCTTGCCGTCGGGATAGTAGCGGGTCATGCTGCGGGCGTCCTCCCAACTGCCGTTGGCCACGACCTGCAGCAGGTCGGCGTAGGCATAGCGCAGCTCGCCCTCGAGACCTTTGATGCCCACGCCGGGCACGTTGTCGTACTGGCTGGTGCCTTCGGTCTCGGAGACGACGAGGCGGATGTAATCCTTCACGTCGCGATAGAAGGCGTTCAACTCGTAATCCAACCGGTGACCGGGGGCGGGGCGGAGCGCACCGAAGAGGCCGAGGTTGATGTTGTGACTGTTCTCCGGGCGCAGGCGCAGGTTGGCATAGACCGTGGTGCCATTGCCGAGCAGCTCGCGCGACATGGGCAGGCGCAGGCTGTGCTCGTAGGAGGCTTTCACGGCGAAGGCGTCGGAGGGGAAGGCGTAACGCGTGGCCAGGCCGTAGCCCGTATGATTCTTTGTCGAAGGGCCCTGCACCTCGCCCGAGCCGGTGATCCAGGGGAGTTCCTGCTGCCCAACCTTCAGGTAGTTCGTGTAGTTCTTGACGAAGAACGTGTTCTGCCAACGGTCTTCGACGAGCAGCTGGCTATAGGAGAGGCCGAGGGTATGCTTGGCGAAGATGTCGTCCGAGGGCGCGAAGTCCGAATCTACGTCGTCCGTACGGCGGTTGCCGGTGCGGTTCATGAGGTAGTTCAGGTTCAGCGTGTGATGCGGGTTGAAATGGTAATCCAGCCCGAGGCGGACGAGCGTCAAGGGGCGGCGATAGTGTCGGTGCATGCGGTCGCGGCCCAAGATCTCGCTGCGGGCGGACTCGATGTAGGAGCCGTCCCAGCGGTATTTGCGGAAGGTGGTGTCGATCGTCTGGGCGTGATCCCAGGTGTGTGAGGCCGAGAGCGAGGCGTTGAGGCCGGGCAGGAAGAGGGCCTTCTTGGCATACCGCGCGGCGATGTTCCAGGCCTCCGTCTGACGTTCGGCGGCGCCGTAGACGATGGTCTGCATGGCGCCCGTCTGGAGCTGCTTGCGGGTGGTGGAGTAGGAGGCGGAGACGAACAGCTCGTCGGCCCAAGTGCGGCGGCTGACGCCGGCCTCGAGCTGCATGAGGGCGGAGAGGTAGTCGTCGTGGAAGCGACGCCGATCGGTGAGGCGGAACTCCTGCGCCGCCTCGTCCCACAGCTCCACGCCGCGCACTCGGTAGTCGTTCTTGGAGAAGTTGAAGCCTGCCGCAGGTCGCACGATGATCCCCGTGCGACGGTCGACGACCTGCGCGAAGAAGTCGGCCTTATGCGTGTGGAAGGAGCCGATGCCGTACGAGGCGTCGAGGTAGTTGCGCTGCTCGCGGCGGGTGATGATGTTGATGGCGCCGCCCAGCGCGTCGGCGCCGAGGTAGGCCGGGACGACGCCTTTGTAGATCTCCACGCGCTCGATGAGGTTAACGGGCAGGTTGGCGGGCGATACGCCGCTGCCCTTCGTGGCGAGCGGCAGGCCGTCCATGAAGTAGCGGATGGAGTTGCCCGAGAGGCCGTTGATCGAGAGCTCGAAATCGGAGCCGACGCCGCCCTCCTCGCGCACCTTGACGCCGGCCGTGCGGCCCACGAGGGTGTTGAGGTCGTGCAGCTGACTCAGCTGCGCTTTGACGTCGGGAGCTGCGGCGGCGAAGGCGCTCTCGCGGAGACGCTGTGCGGGGCTTTTGGCGTAGACCTCGACGACGTTGAGGGTGACGGCGTCTTCCTCGAGCACAAAGTTCTGCGTGGGGGTCCGCGCTGCGTCCACCTCGGCCTTAACCGTCTTGTAACCGACGGACGAGACGGTGAGCGTCGTGCGTCCGGCGGGTAGCTCGAGGGCGTAGGCGCCGCGGTCGTCGGTGGATGTGCCACGCTGTGCGCCGGCAGCGACCGTGGCGGCCACGACGGGTCTACCCGCGACGTCGCGCACCGTGCCTCGCACCGTGCCCTGTGAGGCGGCGTCGAGAAGGTAAAGCAGGCCGGCAAGCAGCATCAGGGCGCGCCGCAGTGCGACGTCCGACAGGCATCTTCTATGTATCTCGTATGTGTGAAACATTCCTTTTGTAACCTCCGACCCTTGACCCCGAGGGGCGGTATACGTTGTTGTTTCCGGCAGGTTTCCTGACTTCACCCTGAAGGAGTGCTGTGAGCCTTCCCACCGCCTCAGTGGCGGCAGTGGCACGTCTTGCGGGTGCTCTCCTTCGTTCGATAGGTGGGGTGTTACAGTAGCGGGCACTGTTCCAGTCTTTCACTGGATTCCCTTTTCACGTCGCGGACGGGACCGTCCGACTTGGCGTCACCGAAAACGGCGGCAAAAATAGAATCAGAAAGCAAAGTGGAAAAGGCATCAGGGATGGCCCCTGCGGGGGCAGCGAAGTTTGGCCGGGGGCATCAGGGATGCCAGCCAAGTTTGCCGGGTACATGAATGGCCTGGTACCCGGGTAGGGGCGTATTGCATACGGGTGTCTGCGGATGGCCCCTGCGGGGGCAACGAACCTGTAGGGGCGTATTGCATACGCCCCACCACACGGCCCCGCGGGGCCGGCCGGGTATAAAAAAGGGCACCCCCATCTGTTGGGGATGCCCTTTAATCATTCTGGGTACCTGTAGGGCGAATGCAATTCGCCCCTACAACCTGACGCCTATTCTTCCGGCAACGTGATGTCAGGATTACCGTCGTCACCCGGTTTCTTCGGATCCTTCGGTTTCTCGCCACCCGGCTTCGGCGGCTGAGGCGTCTCCGGCTGCTTCGGTTCCTTCGGCTGATCAGGAGTCTTGGGGTCCTTGGGTTGCTTGGGGTCCTTGGGGGTCTTGGGCTCTTTGGGAGCCTTGGGATCGGAGGGCTTCTTTTGTGCGAGGCTTTGGCGGTGAGTTGTTTTGACGTCACGGAGCGCTTGGTTCAGCTGGTCGATCAGTTCGCTGATCGTTTTGCGGTCTTCGTCGGAGGTGGTAGCCAGATAAGCGGCCTCGATGTGCCGGAAGATCTGGTTCGCCGTGTCGTCGTTCTTATTGCGGAGGCTGGTGCCCGTCGGCAAATTGACGGCGGCCTTCGCCTTCAAACGGGTATCGCGCAGGGCAATGAATTCGCCGTTGATGGTGCGCAACTTCTCAACCAAAGGTTTCACGCCGAGGGCGGTCAGATCAGCCACAGCGGCGGGCTTGTCTAAATCGTTCAGCAGGCCGGATACATGTCCGGTCTCTTCAAACAGGTTCTCTCTTTGCAGACCTTTGTAGGTGTCGACCACGAGGCGGAGCCGATGGCCAGCGGCCTTGCGGGCTTCGATGAGCGACTTGTCAGCCAGCCGAATCTCTTGGAAGAGCGAGGTGATGATCTCATCGCGTTTCGCATCCTTTTCCGCGAGGGCTTCGGTCTCTTCGGAGGCTTTGGTTTCGCGCACCACCTCTCGTTCTTTGTCGATGTCGGCCTTCCACAAGGGGATGTCGGTGGCTTCCAAAAGGATTTTCTCAGGAGCGATCGGCTGGATCAGTCCGTACAACACTTCTTGCAAACCAACATGCATACCCAGCGGGTAATGAACATAGATGGTGTCAATGGGTTTAGCTCGTTTCATCTGGTTCAGTTTTTAATTGATCAAGTGGATGTGGGTTATCTCTTTATGAAAAACGTAATGTGAATGGACGGCGGGCACAGCGAGTCAAACCGTGGAAGTTTCTTCCAGAGGGCTCGCAGCTGGTTGAGGTGCCGTGGAAGTTTCTTCCAGAGGGCTTGCAGCCGGTTGAAGTGCCGTGGAAGTTTCTTCCAGAGGGCTTGCAGCTGGTTGAAGTGCCGTGGAAGTTTCTTCCAGAGAGCTTGCAGCCGGTTGAAGTACCGTGGAAGTTTCTTCCAGAGGGTTCGCAGCTGGTTGAAGTACCGTGGAAGTTTCTTCCAGAGGGCTTGCAGCTGGTTGAAGTACCGTGGAAGTTTCTTCCAGAGGGCTCTCTCGCCCCGCAGCGGGAAGATATTGAGAGTCCCCCCCGGCGCGTGCCTTATCCGGCCTCAGAGGCGGGGGCGGGCTCAGCCTCCGCTTCCGGGGCGGACTCTTCCTTTTGCGCCGCTGGTTCGGGTTGCGAGGAACGGGCGGGCGTGGATGTTTGCTCCTGGCGCCGCTTTGGCGATGGGGCTGGGGTGGACGACGAGCGGCCAGACGATGACGGATCGGACGAGGTGAGGTCGGAGAAGAACTTCATGATGTCTTTGCTCTCCGCGTCAGTCAGTATAGCGATGTCGTCCCAATCGAACGACGGGAAAACCATGCCAAAAAAGCCGAAGCTGATGGTCTCTCCTTCAGGATAGATCCGGTTGATGATCCGCGCCTCCGAAGTAAATGTGCCGCGGATGTACTCTATCCGGTTGGACTGGTCGAAGCGATCCAAGAGATACGACTGCACGTAATCCGTCTTCATGGCCATCGACGTAAAGGGGCTCAGCAGCGTGGCGCCGACGAAGCCGAGCGTCTCGTCCACCTTGTCGTCCACGCAGGCGAGCACTTCCTTGCGGATGCTTCTCCGGTGTTGCTCCTCGTCGGGCACCGTCCACTTGGCAATCAAACAGACGAGGAAGACGATCCCCACAATCCCCACGATGAACACCGTCAGGCATCCTCCGACGACCATCTTTTGGTCTCTCTTATCCTTCTGCTCCTTGGCTGTCTCTTCGGGCGACTTGGGTGTGGGCGGCGGGTTGCTCACCAACCACTCGTTGCAGTGTTTGCATTTGATCGCCCCCGGCTGTATGTCTTCGCCGCAGTAGGGGCATCGTTTGGTTGCGTCTTCCATACGTCACTCTGTCATCACCAGGGTGAGGTCGTTCTTGTTCGGGCGGATGAACCAACCTTTGAAACCATCAGGGGTGCGGGTGACGCGCATGGAGCAGTTCGCCCGCCCATCGTCGTAATACTCTGTCAAGTCCAGCTCGTCCGTTTGAGGGTTGAACCACCCACGCAGGATGATGGGGCGACCTCCCTGAGAGGGATAGTTGTAGGTGCCTCGCACCTCCTGTTGTCCGTACTCATTGGCCGGCTCGAAATAGAGGTCGAACTCGCAGCTGATGTTGCCTTGGATCCGTCCGTTATAGGTCTGATGCGATGCATTTGCACTGGGTGTCGTTTGTAGGCTGCCCTCATTGGAGGATTCGTCCTGCTGCACAGATGACGAGCTGGAGGAGCTGCTTCCGGATGATTTTGTGGCCTCCTTCTCGTCTTCTAAAAGAACAAAGTCTTCCCAATCAAGCGAGGAAAAAACCATTCCAAGGATGCCAAAGCTGACGTTCTTGCCCTTGGGGTAAATCCGATTAACGATCCGCGCCTTCGACCAGAATGTTCCAGGGACATACTCAATCTTATTCCGCTTGTCGAAATTCTCGAGTACAGCCCTTTGTGCAGTCTCGGTATTCATGGCCAGCGAAAGGAGGGGCTTAAGCGCTGTGCCACCGAGAAGGCCGAGTATATCGCCCGCTTCGTCTTCTGCGCATTCAACGGCCGACTCGCGGATCTCTTCGCGATGCTCCTCTAAGTCGGGCACCGTGATCGAGGCGATAAAAAGGAGCATACCGATGATCAGCACCGGCACAATCAGAGCGGCTATCAGGCAGCCAGTGGCCATCTTCTTCACCTGCTTCTTTTCCTCTTGTTTTTCCAGCTCTTTAGCCAGCTCTTCCGGCGACTTAGGCGTGGGCGGCGGGTTGTTCACTAACCACTCGTTGCAGTGTTTGCATTTGATGGCTCCCGGCTGTATGTCTTCGCCGCAGTAGGGGCATTGCCTTGTCGTTTGTGTAGGGGTGTTATCCATATCTGTTGTTCTTATAGTTATACGTGTTTGCGGTTATTTCATCACGGGCCAATGGAGAGCTATCGATCCGCCGAAGAACAGGATGCCCATGATCAGGGAGTCTCCCATCTCCCAGCCCAAGGCGGCCCAAAAGAAGGAGATGGCCACGCCGAAGAGGAAGCGCAGCGTGCGGAAGCTCAGCAGGAAAAAGCAGCCGATGCCGGCCAGCACCACCTGCCACAGGCTCCAATGGAGCGCGAAATAGAGCAGCGTAAGGGCTATGCCGCATTCGATCGTCATGATGCATCCGGCCGTGGCTATCTTCTCGCCCTTCTTTTCTTTCTCTGCCCTTCTCTTTTCCAATTCCGGATCTACCGCCTGTGGGATGTTGTTCTCACGCTCGTAGCGCTCCTTGGCGAACTTGTTGAGCCAGCTGCCGCAGTGCCGGCACTTCATGGCGTCGATCTTGATCCATTCCCCGCAGTGAGGGCATTTCTTCTCCAGCCATTCGCCACAGTGCTTGCACTTCTTAGCCGCAGCCAAGATCTCCTGCCCACATTGGGGGCAGGCCGTCGTTGCTTCGTTGTGTAGTTCTTCTGACATAGTGTTTGTTGTGTTAGGGTAGGTTGATGGTTCGGGTGCCTCGGTCTGACTGCACCACGGCCTGTCGGTTGTCGTTCTTTAGCTCGATACTCCGACCTGAGGCGAGGCAAGTGAAGTTGTTCTCGAAAGTGTTGTAGAAAATGAGGTATTCCTCGTAGGCTATGCCACCCATCGAATAGGCGTTGTTACTCCCCACGAAATAGAACCGATCGCCGTTGATGCCAATCTGTCTGACACCCATGATATATGGTTCCTCGCCCTTACGTTCGGATGACACATCGATATTGGTCAGGGCAATTACGCGGACTTTCTTGGTCTCCAAATTGTACTGGTAGATCTCATCTAGGTAGTCAGGACGCATATAGAAGGCGCAGTGCTGAAGATCGTTGTCGTAGCGAACGATCAGTTTCAGATCGTTTGCCGTCAACGGCTGCCCGTTGTCATAGTAATTGGTGGCGTTGGCCACATCCACTACCTCAGGGGGGATGGTGTTCGGATCATCGCCAGCCGGGGCCGTTGCCTTAGGCGCAGCGGGTGCCTCGGGCGTGGGTTGGTTCTCTTGTGGCGCATTGGCTTTCTTCCCGCCCGAGCAGGAGAATACCATCGCGCAGCATAGCATCCATAGGGATGCGATCATTGTTATTCTTCTCATATGTGTCGCTATTTGATTAGTCGATAGGAATAGACGCCCTCCCCGCCGCACACACCGCACTCCAACGCATCCTTGGCAAAAGGGTGCGCAAAGGCGGCCGCGAACGACAAAAAGCATCCGCAGACAAGTAGGAGTCCGTAAATAATGGGCTTAACTGTTAAACGGGGGGGGGGTATTTTTAACAACCAGATCGCCAAACGCCTGCATAGGCGCTTGTTTATGCAGCTCGTCGGAGGAGTGCGGTATGTCGAGGCTTGAAATAGTCATTCGGTTCTGTGTGGATCGGATGGTTGTCGTTTTTCTTCTTGCAGCCGCAAATATAGATGGAGGATCTAACTGCTAAAAATGAAAAACGAAAAGTGCCTGCGTCGCCTTTTGGGCCACCACATTACCCTCCAGAGATGCCCGAGGATTCCCGTTGGTTAGCAGAGGTCAAATCCACACACAGGAGAACGAATTGTCCCCCTACGGAGATCCTACCTACGCATGGTTTTGATTTCCGTAGAGGGACAGACATTAGAGTCCCAGAGATACTGGAAGGGGCAGAAACCGAAAACTAAGTGTATTCCAAGCCTACCGCCATTTTGATACCCCCGCGCGGGATTAGGGACACCTCTCGCTGTTGTCCCCGCCCTCATCATGCCCCCCTCCGGGCTTTGCTTTTGGCGACTTACACTTCTTTCCGTGAGGCGTCGATGCGGAGGAAGATGAAAAGGAGGATGGTGAAGCCCCAGAGCGAGGAGCCTCCGTAGCTGAAGAAGGGCAGGGGGATGCCGATCACGGGGGTGAGACCGAGCACCATGCCGACGTTGATGACGAGGTGAAAGAGGATGATGGAGGCTACACTGTAACCGTAGACGCGCCCGAAAAGGGTGTCTTGTCGCTCGGCTAGGGTGATGAGTCGCACGATCATCACACCGAAAAGGGTCAGGACGACAATGGAGCCGACGAAGCCGAACTCCTCGCCGACGGTGCAGAAGATGAAGTCGGTGTCTTGCTCGGGCACGTATTTGAGCTTCGTCTGTGTGCCGTTAAGGAAGCCTTTGCCCAACAGGCCGCCGGAGCCGATGGCGATCTTAGACTGGTTGACGTTGTAGCCCGATCCGCCGGGGTCGTCCTCCAGGCCGAGGGAGACGCGGATGCGTTGCTGCTGGTGGGGCTCGAGCATGTCGTTGAAGACGTAGTTGACCGACAGCATGAAGGCTACGGACGAGAGGGCAAAGAGGGCCACAAGGGCGTAACGCCAACTGAGCTTGACGATGGCTTGGACAATGAGCATGAGGCTGGAGGTGAGGATGACACCAACAAGCACCCAAACGAAGTTGACGGGTATGTAGAGCGAGGCGATGATGGCCGTGAGGAGGGCGGCCACGAGGCCGTAGAGGATGATGCGGAGCGTGAGGCGGTCGTTCCGAAGGCCGGTGACGAGGAGCATCTCAATGATGAGGGTGAGGGAAGAGACGATGAGTGCGCCGGCCGGGGTGGCTCCGAGGAGGGTGTCGTCGAACTTCATCACGGTGACGAAGAAGGTGACGGCGCAGACGGCGGCCAGCAGCAGATAGCCAGACATGCCTTCGCGATAGAGCATCAGGGCGAAGGCGAGGAAGACGAGGGCCGAGCCGGTCTCTTTCTGCATCAGCACAAGGCCCATGGGCAGCAGGATGATGAGCAGCACGAGGCCGAAGTTGCGGAGGGTAAAGAGGTTGAAGTTGTAGCTGTTCATCAGGCGTGCCAGGGCTAGGGCGGTGGCGAACTTGGCGAACTCGGCGGGCTGCAGGCGGATGGGGCCGAGGACGAGCCAGGAGCGCGACCCCTTGATGTCGGGCGCCAGGAAGATGGTGGCGATAAGTAGGAGGATGATGAGGCCATAGAAGAGGTAGGCGAAGGTCTCATAGATGTCGCGCTCGAGCATGAGTATGATGAAGCTCAGGGCGAAGGCGGAGCCTATCCAGATGAGCTGCGAGCCGGGTCGGCCGGCGGGGTCGAAGAGACCGGTGGTGTCATACTCGTAGCTGGCGCCGCAGATGCTGAGCCATCCGCAGCCGACCATGAGTATGTAGACGATGATGGTCAGCCAGTCGACAGAGAGCCAGAGACTCCTTCTTTCGTTATCTCGGTACACGGTTATTGTTGTTGGTAGCCTTGACTACGGTGTTGGAAAGGGATTCCACGTCGGCCTCAGAGTTGGCCTGTGCGCCGTGGAAGTATCGTTCGAGCATGACGCGTGCCAGGGGGACGGCCATGCGTGCGCCAAAGCCGGCGTTCTCGACGTAGACGGCGATGGCCACTTTGGGTTCGTTATAGGGTGCGAAGGCCATGCAGGCGGAGTGGTCCTTGCCGTGGGGGTTCTCGGCGGTACCTGTCTTGCCGCAGACCTCGACGTCACGCATGTTAAGCCCGCGGCAGGTGCCTCCGACGACGGCCATACGCATGCCTTGGGCTATGACGCGATAGTGCTCTTGATCGATGCCGGTGTATTTGCGGTGGGTGTAGATGGAGTCCAGCTGTGCGTTCTCAATTTTCCGGACGACGTGGGGGACGATGTAGTAACCGCGATTGGCTATGGTGGCGGCCAGGTTGCAGATCTGCAGCGGGGTGGCGAGCACCTCGCCCTGTCCGATGGCGATGGAGATGATGGTGCTGGAGTTCCAGCGTGCCGACTTGTAGACCTTGTCGTAGACCTTGCTGTTGGGGATGTATCCGCGCTTCTCACCGGGCAGGTCGATGCCCAGCTGATAGCCATATCCCTGGGCCACCATGTAGTCTTTCCATTTGTCAAGGGCTTCCTGCACGGTGGGGTATCGGCGACGGCTGTCGAGCATGTCGTGCAGTCCCCAGCAGAAGTAGGAGTTACAGGAGGTGGCGATAGCCGGAATAAGAGCCAGGGGTGATCCGTGGCCGTGGCAGGCAGGTTTGCCTCCGTGGTAGGGGTATCCGCGGGCACAGGTGTAGAGTTTATCGGGAGTGATGACACCCTCTTGCAGGAAGATGAGTCCTTGGGTGGGTTTGAAGGTCGATCCCGGGGGATACATGGCCATGATGGATCGATCGAAGAGGGGCTTGGTGGGGTCTTCCTCCAGCATGGCGTAGTTCTTTCCGCGTTTACGGCCCACCAGCAGGTTGGGATCGTAGCCGGGCGAGCTGGCCAAGCATAGCACCTCGCCGGTGGCAGGCTCGATCATGACGATGCTGCCTACTTTGTTTTTGAGCAGCTTCTCGGCCAAGATCTGGAGATTGATATCGATAGCGAGGGTGAGGTTCTTACCCGATATGGGCACTTCGTCGTGCCTTCCGTCCTCAAATCGGCCCTTGATACGTCCGCGGGCATCGCGCAGAAGTACCTCGATGCCCTTCTTTCCGCGGAGCCATTTCTCATACGAACGCTCTACACCGGCACGCCCGGCATAGTCGCCCTGATTGTAGTAGTTATCGTCTTTGATGTCGCGTCGGTTCACCTCGCCGATGTTGCCCAGCAGTAGGGCGGCATTGGGATAGGTGTATTCGCGGATGGTGCGATTCTGTATGTAGAAGCCGGGGAACTTGTAGAGCTTCTCTTGCAGGGCGCCGTACTCATAGGAGGAGAGCTGGTTCATGAACACCTGCGGCACGTAAGAGGAATAGCCGGGGTTGAGCTTCTTGTTCTTGATATCGGCGATGCGCTTGTCGAACACCTCTTTGGTAATGCCCAGCGTGCGACAGAAATCAAGGGTGTCGAAGGCCTGTATCTCGCGCATGATGAGCATCACGTCGTAGGCCGGTTGGTTGTAGACAAGCAGCTGGCCGTTGCGGTCGTAGATGACACCGCGTGCGGGATAGAGCACCTTCCTGAGAAAGGCGTTATTGTCCGCCGAGGCCTTATAATTACTGTCTACAAGCTGCAAAAGAGCAAGCCGCACGATGTAGACGAGCAGCACAAAGATGACGGAGCCGATGACGATGAATCGCCGGTTTTCGTAAGCGTATTTCTTAAAGTTCTCCACTTCGACGTTCCATATGGAAGGCTTCAATCACAAAGAGGCAAAGCGTAGTCAGCACAGTGCTGGATGCGATGCGAAGGAGTAGATAGGGAGGATCGAACAAGGAGAGAGACTCGATGGCGTACAGGGCCGTGTGATGAAGGAACGTCAGGCAGACGATATATTTCATGAAGGCGCCCGTGCCCAGCGTAACGTACGAGGGCGAAGCGTCTTCGAGCATTTCCTTGTCGGTGAAGGCGTGCATAAGCGGGTTGCGATAGTAGCCGATCAGGGTAGATGCAGCGGCATGTATGCCGAGTGTCCCGGAGAAGATGTCGACCAGTAGCCCCGTAATGAAAGCCATCCAAATGACCTGCACGCGCGTGAATCCGGCGGGGATCTTGGCGATGGCGTAGAGGTACAAGAAGGGCGTCATGAGGTTGAAGAGGTGGATGTGGTTAAACACCGTCACCTGCAACAGCACACACACGACGATATACGCCACGACTCTGAGCAAGCCCTTAATCATTCTGTCTTATTCGTTATGAGGGTACGCGCTTTTTCTTCCACCGCTTCACGCTCTTCGCGAAAATCGTTCTGTATCACTCGGACGGACTTTATGGCCGAGAAATCGGTGGCCAACTTGATCTTGAGTGAATAGAAATTCTGATCCCGTTTCTTCTCAAACTTCGCCACGGTGCCGACCATGACGTTCGGCGGAAAGGCCGTCGAAAATCCGGTAGTAACCACCGTGTCGCCCTCCTTGAAGATGGCGTGGCGAGGCAGATCATCCAAATAGGCATATCGTGGATCGCGCCCATCCCAAACCAGTGACCCGTGATAGTTCCCATTCAGCAGCTTGCAACTGACGAGCAGCTTGGGATTCAACACAGAGATGACAACTGAGAAATGCTCATCCGCCACCGATACAATGCCGACTATGCCTTGCGTGGTGACGACACCCATATCGACCTTCACCCCGTCTTTGGTTCCCTTGTCGATGGTGAGGTAATTCGACAGTGAAGAGACGTTGCTATTGACGATCTCGGCCGTGACGAAGTGATAAGGCATCGTCACGGTGTCGGCCACGAACAGGCTATCGTACGTCTGTGCATGGGCTTTCATGTACGCGATCTCTCGCTCCAGTTTGATCACCTGAAGTTGTAGCTGCCCGTTCTGTTCAAACAGGGCCTTGTTCTCATCTCGGAGTCCGAGGTACGACCTCACCCTGCCCGAAATAGAAGAGATCTGGGCGACTACGGTGTTAGAAGAACCAAAGATTAGGTTTCGGTGGTAATCCTGATTGTAGAATAGGAGTATGCACGAAACGATCTCAAGGAAACAGAATAAGAACCAATGCCTTTTCCCTATAAGGAATTCAAGCAGTTTCCGCATAGATAGTGGAAGGACTGGAGTGCGTACGCTATAAAAGCCTCCGCTTTATCGGGGCGAAAGGCTCTATGCACGCCGCACACGGCCCCGGTACTTACTTAATTAAGAACTTGAATTTGTCGATGTTCTTCAGCGAGATACCAGTTCCCTTGGCTACGGCATGCAACGGGTCTTCGGCTACACGGAACGGGATATTGATCTTGTCCGTCAACCGCTTCTCCAAACCGCGAATCATGGCGCCACCACCAGCCAGATAGATGCCATTACGAACAATATCGGCATAAAGCTCGGGTGGGGTCTGCTCGAGGGCGCTGAGAATGGCTGCTTCCATTTTCGAGATGGACTTATCGAGGCAGTGCGCAATCTCCTGATAAGAGATGGGCACTTCCATAGGCAGTGCTGTCATCTGATTCGGACCGTGCACCACGTAATCCTCTGGCGGATTGTCGAGCGAGGTCAAGACAGCACCTACGTTGATCTTAATTCTCTCGGCCGTGCTTTCGCCCACCTTCATGTTGTGCTGACGACGCATATACTCCATGATGTCGGCCGTCAGATCGTCACCGGCTATACGGATAGACTTATTGGAGACAATACCTCCGAGCGAGATTACAGCGATCTCCGTCGTGCCTCCACCTATATCGACAATCATATTTCCTTCTGGCGCCTCCACATCAACACCTATACCGATAGCCGCAGCCATGGGTTCATAGATCATGTAGACGTCGCGTGCACCTGCATGTTCTGCAGAGTCACGCACGGCACGTATCTCCACCTCCGTGCTACCGGAGGGGATGCAAACCACAACGCGCAAAGGGGGAGAGAACCAACGATTCCGGAAATGGATCATTTTGATCAATCCGCGAATCATCTGTTCGGCGGCGTAAAAGTCAGCTATGACGCCGTCCTGAAGTGGGCGGACGGTACGTATGTTCTCATGTGTTTTACCGTGCATCTGGCGGGCTGTCTCGCCGACGGCTAACACCTTGTCCGTACGTTTATCTAATGCGATCACAGACGGCGCATCAACAACGATTTTCCCATCGCTGACAATGATCGTGTTAGCCGTCCCCAGATCGATAGCTAATTCTTGTGTGAAGGAGAATAATCCCATATTATTCGTTATGTCTTTAGTTCAATGTTAATGTTTGAAGTGACGGGTACCCGTCTTTACCATACTTATATGATGCGCATTGCAATACTCCACCGAGAGTTCGTCGTTGACGGATCCTCCGGGTTGGATTACGGCCGTAACTCCCGCCTCAGCAGCTGCTTCGACACAGTCGGGAAAGGGGAAGAACGCATCCGAGGCCATCACCGCGCCGCTCAGATCGAAGCCGAACGTACGGGCCTTTTCGATGGCCTGTTTGAGTGCATCCACACGCGATGTTTGCCCCACACCATTAGCGCAGAGCTGCTTGTTTTTCGCCAGTGTGATTGCATTGGACTTGCTATGCGTCACAATCTTGTTGGCAAACAGCAAGTCGGCGGTTTCTCTCTCGGTGGGGAGAGCTGTTGTCATCGGCTTGAGGTCGCCAGCGGTTTGTGTGCTTAGGTCGCGATCCTGCACGAGTACGCCATTGAGGAGGGAGCGGAAGGCAAGGCCTTGTCCTGCCCCAGCTGCCTTGCGGCGCAGGATGATGCGGTTTTTCTTTTTGCTCAAAATACGGATCGCGTCCTCAGTATAATCCGGTGCGATGATCACCTCGAAAAATATCTGATCGATCTCGTTGGCAGCCTCGGCATCGATCGCTCGGTTGCCTATCAACACGCCGCCGAAGGCTGAGACGGGATCGCCAGCCAAGGCCGCTTTCCACGCTTCGACCATCGTCGGACGGGAAGCCACTCCGCACGCATTGTTATGCTTGAGGATGGCGAAGGTCGGCTCGTCGAACTCGTCGATAAGTGCGACCGCAGCATCAATATCCAGCAAGTTGTTGTAGGATATTTGTTTGCCATGCAGGCGATCGAAGAGTGCATCGAATGAGCCAAAAAAGATGCCCCGTTGATGGGGATTCTCTCCGTAACGCATGGGCATGGCGTCGTCGAATGCAACGCGAAATGCGGTGTGTTCGTCGGCGTCGAAATAGCGAAAGATGGCTGCGTCGTAGCCGGATGAAACGGCGAAAGCGACACATGCGAATCGGCGACGATCGTCGAGCGTAGTCTGTGCACCGCCCTGCTTGAGCAGTTCCAACAGGGGGGCGTATTGCGCTCGTGAAGCAACGATCGTTACGTCGCGATAGTTTTTTGCCGCGGCGCGAATAAGGGATATGCCACCGATGTCGATCTTTTCGATCACATCGGCCTCGCCTGCGCCTGAGGCCACGGTCTCTTCAAAAGGATAGAGGTCGACGATCACCAAGTCGATCGTCGGTATATCATATTCCGACAGCTGCCGGAGGTCTGTGTCGTATTCACGGCGGGCCAGGATGCCGCCAAATATTTTGGGATGTAACGTTTTCACTCGCCCTCCTAAGATGGAGGGATAACCAGTCAGGCTCTCGGCCGTTTCGCACGGTATGCCTAACGATTCGATGAAGGTTTGTGTGCCTCCTGTCGAGACGAGCTGCACGCCTTCGTTGTGGAGCGTCTTTATTATGTCTTCTAATAGTCCGTCTTTGTGATAAACTGAGATTAGGGCTCGGCTTATCCGCTTCTTTTCATCCGTCATCATGCGTTTGAATTCATTGTCCACTTTCTATTTCTCGAAAAAGTCGCACAAAAGTATGGTTTAATTCCATTCTGAAAAGTGCTATAAGAGAGAATGTTCGTGGCCCCGGATATAATATATGTTATTGTCCCATAAGGATAAAGCGACTATGGACTTCCTTCTCTGCACCTCGAGGGGCAGCCGTCGCCTGATGGTAAGCCCAACCGTCAGCAGTTGAGGGCTCGGTCGTTTAACGCGTGAGTCCGACGAAAGAATGAGGGCCTTTCTCCTTGGAGTATGTCTTTGATAGCGCGCTGTAACGGCCAAAGCATTTCCAAAAACGTTTGGCCCTCGCGTAGCTTCCGTAGAGACTCTCTGCCGGCTTTATTCTTACATCGAACTCGCGTTACGAAGGTCAGCGCGAGGCTTCGATACGCAGGCCGATGGCCTCGATACCATTCAGCTGTTCGTCGCGCATACCCTGACGGATCCCTAAGGTGTACTGCCCCTTGTGAGGGAAGCGGTAACGCGAGCGGAGGGGGACGCTGAGGTGATGGATAGAGATTCCAGCGCCGTGCCAAGCACCATAGTCGTCGGCCAGCATACACTCGATGGTGTCGTGCGTCATGGGGCCGACGGGGGGCTCTTCGCTGCAAAGGAGCCAGAGGTTTTGGTAGGGATAGAGGTCGTTGTTACGGATCTCGAGGGCGAGGTCGTAGGGCACGGTGTTGTCGTCGATGTCGTACGTGAAGTAGTAGATGTGATCCTTCGTCCAGGGCTTCTCGACGGACTGATAGTGGTCGTAGCGGGCTGTGTCGGTGCAGGCTGCAACGAGCAGCAGAGCGAAGACCATGGGAAGGAGGGCGCGAACTACGCTGTGCAATCGGTTACTGCGGCGACGGACCATCGGTGGGAGTCGGTTGGGGGTTGTTGCCTTTTCGCTCACGGCGCGGGGACTTGGGGGCGGACGCTTTAGCGGCGGCTTGTGGAGCGCCGTCTGCTGACGGTTTTGGGGAGCGTTTGGGTCGTCCTTCCGCAGCGGCCTTTGGGCGCCCGTCAGCTGGAGCCGCGGTGCGTTTCTTCTTTTTCTTTTTTCGGGCGCTATCGAAGCGGCTTACGTTGTCATCCAGAATGTCGTGCGAGTCCGACTTCTTCGTCTGCGTCTCTTTCGATTCAGGCAGTAGGGTGTCGGGCTTAATGCCTTTTTGATTCATGTTAATGACGTCGAAGGCTTGTCTGGCGGTGAGGGTCACGAGGTCTTTGGCGATCGTCTTGTCCGTCGAGTAAGTGATTTCGCGCTTGAAGAGGTCCGTTTTGAAGTAATAGTAGGTGTTGTCCTTCGTCTCCAGCACGATCTTACGCGAGGGCATGCCCTTGCGGGCGTCGACGTACATGTCGGCCTCGTAATTGATGCAGCATTTGAGTTTTCCACACTGCCCGGCCAACTTCTGGGGGTTCATCGAAATATCCTGTAGGCGTGCGGCCTCGGTGGAGACGGAGGTGAAGTGCGACATCCACGACGCGCAGCAGAGTTCGCGTCCGCAGGGGCCGATACCGCCGATGCGTCCGGCTTCTTGTCGGACACCGATCTGCTTCATTTCAATACGCACATGAAAGTTATCGGCCAAGACACGAATCAGTTGGCGGAAATCGACACGTCCCTCTGCGATGTAGTAGAAGATGGCCTTGTTGCCGTCGCCCTGAAACTCCACATCGCCGATCTTCATATCCAGCCCCAGTTCGGCGGCAATCTGTCGGGAGCGGATCATGGTCTCATGTTCTCGCGCCTTGGCTTCTTCCCAGCGCTCTAAATCGTAGGGGCGGGCAATGCGATAGATCTTTTTGTTGATTGTGCTGTGCCGGGTGCTGTGTTTCCATAATTGAAAGAGGACAAGTCGGCCGGTCAATGTAACCATGCCAATGTCGTGCCCCGGACTGGCCTCGACGGCCACTATGTCGCCTTTTTCGAGTGGGATATGGTCTTCGTTTAGGAAGTATTCCTTGCGCGTATTCTTGAATTGCACCTCCACATAGGCCGTGGCATGCTCCTCCTCGGGGATGTCACACAGCCAGTCGTGGACTGAGAGTTTGCTTCCTGACGTTTCACAGCATCCTTTACATTCCAGACAGCCTCTTTCTGTGTTCTGTACGAAATTCATTCTTCGGAAAGGGGGGGGGCGGGGAGATTAGGGGATCAGTGCGTGCTGCTTGAATACTTTCCGAATGGCCTCCAAGGCATAGTCTAACTGCGCCCGGGTGTGGGTGGCCATGAGGGAGAAGCGAATCAGGGTGTCTTGCGATGCTACGGCTGGCGATACGACGGGGTTAACGAAGACACCGGCTTCGAAGAGCTCTTTAACGATGAGGAAGGTGAGGTCGTTGTCGCGGATGAAAAGGGGGATGATCGGCGTGGAGGTGTGCCCGATCTCGCAGCCCATTTGACGGAATCCGTCGAGGGCGTAATGTGTCAACTCCCAGAGGCGCTCCATGTGTTCGGGCTCGGTGAGCATGATGTCGAGGGCGGCGTTTGCGGCAGCGACGGAAGCGGGGGTGCAGCTGGCGCTGAATATATAGGTACGCGCATGATGGCGCAGGTAGTTGATCGTATCGCGATCGGAAGCGATGAATCCGCCGAGGGAGGCGAGTGATTTGCTGAAGGTGCCCATGATCAGATCCACGTCGGACGTCACGCCGAAATGGTCGCATGTGCCGCGTCCACACTGGCCCAAAACGCCGATGCCGTGTGCCTCATCGACCATCACATTGGCGTTGTATTGCTTGGCCAGACGGATGATCTCGGGCAGGTTGGCGATGTCGCCCTCCATGCTGAAGACGCCGTCCATAACGATGAGCTTCACCTTGTCCGGCTCGCATTTCTGGAGCTGACGTTCGAGGGAGGCCATGTCATTATGCTTGTATTTCAGTTTGCGGGAATAGGAAAGGCGGATGCCTTCAATGATGGAGGCATGGTTAAGCTCGTCCCAGATGATGTAATCCTCGCGGCCTGTGATGCAGGAGATCACTCCTTCGTTCACCTGAAAACCTGTGGAGAAGGAGATGGCGTCTTCTTTACCGACGAAGGCGGCCAGGCGTTTCTCAAGGGCCACATGAATATCCAGCGTACCGTTCAGAAAGCGTGAACCGGCGCATCCCGTGCCGTATTTACGTATGGCTTCGATGGCGGCTTCTTTCACTTTCGGGTGGTTGGTGAGGCCTAAGTAGGCGTTCGAGCCGAACATCAGCACCTTTTTTCCGTCGATGACGACTTCCGTATCCTGATCGCTTTGGATCTCGCGGAAGTAGGGGTAAATGCCGGCGGCCTTAGCTCGCTGTGGGGCGTCGTATTTCGCCAGCTTCTCTCTCAATAAGTTCATGTTTGTGGAGGTTTTAACCTTGTCTTTTTGTGAAAAATGTCGGCGGCAAAAGTAGAAAAAAATGGCCGCGGCCTTTGGTGACTTGCCGCATGTCTACAGAGTAACCACATCAAAACATCACCACTACGTCCCAACTGTCTGCTCATCTACGGAGATCAAAACCACACGTGGTTCCCCTTTCCGTAGGGGTACGGAGATCAAAACCACACGTGGTTCTCCTTTCCGTAGAGGTACGGAGATCAAAACCACACGTGGTTCTCCTTTCCGTAGGGGTACGGAGATCAAAACCACACGTGGTTCTCCTTTCCGTAGGGCTGTAGAGCAAAGAAGTGCCCCAAGTTTGCAGCTATTCGGGTGCGGTTGCCCTGTCTGCCTACGCCTCTCCGAAGAGTGATTGAGTGTTTCAGAACTACTTTTGCCCCTGTCGGGAGGCCAACACCTCCCTCCCGACGCCTCTTTATGTATAACACAACAACGTAATCAAGACAGTGTATGAAAAAGACAATGAATGCCAGGCTGGCGATCTGCGGCCTGTGCCTCTTGGGGTTCCTTACCGCATGCGATGAGGAATGGATTAAACCGACCCCCAAACCAGATCCTGAGAACAAAGTCACCCTGAAGGTGAACGAGTTCATCTACGAGGGGCTACGGAGTGAATATCTGTGGGAGAATACGATCAATTGGAACGCTATCGATTTCAAGAAGGAGAAGGATCCGCACGCCTTCTTCAAACGGTTGATCTATAAAGACGATCGCTGGACAAACCTCACCGACAATGCCGAGGCTTGGAACCAAGGCTTCGCCGGCATATCGACCACCTACGGCTTCGACCTCCGGTTCAGCTACATCGGCGACACGGAGGAGCTCGTGGCCATCGTCCGTTATGTCTATCCCGGCACACCGGCCGACCGTGCGGGCATCCGACGGGGCGACCTCTTGCTCAAGCTGAACGGCGGACCCATCACGGTGAAGAACTATGCCGACTTCTACGACAAACCCACCATCGTAGTCAACAAGGGTATTCTCAAGGACAAAACCCTCACGGCCGAACCGGTCGGCGTGGCTATGACGGCCGTGGAGATGTACCAAGATCCCATCCTCAAGGACACCGTGATCAATAAGGATGGCCACCGCGTGGGCTACCTCTGTTACTCGGACTACACGGAGCGCTCCACCGCGGAGCTGATCAAGGTCTTTACGCGGTTTAAGACAGCCGGCGTAACCGACGTCGTGCTCGATCTGCGCTACAACGGCGGCGGTTACGTCAGTACGGCGCGCTCGCTCTGTAGCATCCTTGCGCCCGAGGCGGCTATGAAAAAGAAAGAGCGCTTCCTGTTCAAGCTCTGGAACGAAAACTACATGAACCACTGGAAAAGCGAGGGCCGGAACGACGAGCTGTATGAGACCTTCGTCGACACCTTGGGCATCAACATGAACCTCAACCGGCTCTATATCCTTACGGGCAAGGGCACAGCCTCGGCTTCGGAGCTGACCCTTACGGGGCTCACGCCTTACATGGATGTGGTGCAGATCGGCGACACGACGCATGGCAAATTCTGCGGCGGCATCGTACTCATGCCGAAACATCTCTGGTGGGACAAGTCGGCCTCGTATTACCAAGAGATCAAGAACTGGGGTATGTACGTGATGATCTACAAGTTCTCCAACAAGCGTAACGACGAGTTTCCGCGCGGCTTCGCACCGAAGTATGTCGTGAAGGAATACCTGCTGGAGCTCTATCCCTTCGGCGACGAGCGCGACCCGCTGCTGGGCAAGGCGCTGGAGCTGATCACGGGCAAGCAGGTGGCTAAAGCGCGCTCACGCCGCATACAGCCTGCGCTCCGCGAGCTGCCCATCGATAACCCGAACCGTCCGCTGAACGGTAAGGCTATCGATACGCCGCCGGCCGGTCAACGGCTCTTCATGAGCAATAAATAATCCAGCATAGTCATTGCCGCCATCGCCTCGACGAGCGGCACAGCACGGGGAAGGACGCACGGATCGTGGCGTCCTTTCGCGTTTATAATGGTCTCGCGTCCGTCACGATCGACCGTCTGTTGCTCGCGCAGCAGGGTGGCCACAGCCTTGAAGGCTACGCGGAAATAGATGTCTTCGCCGTTGGAGATGCCGCCCTGTATGCCGCCCGAATAATTCGTGCGAGTGGCGATACGGCCGTGGTCGTTGCAGAAGGTGTCGTTGTGTTCCGAACCGAGGTAGAGGGGGGCGTCGAAGCCGTCGCCGTAGTCGAAGCCCTTCACAGCGTTGATGCCGAGCATGGCGGCGCCGAGCGCGGCGTGCAACTTGCCAAAGACGGGCTCGCCGAGTCCAACGGGCACGCCCGTGATGACGCCCGTGATGACGCCGCCCACCGTGTCGCCCTGCTCCTTGACGCGACGGATCAGTGCCTCCATCTCGGCTGCCTTGCGTGCGTCGGGGCACCGCACAGCGTTCGTCTCGGTGAGCGTGAGGTCATAGTCGCGATACGTGCCATCGAGGCGGATACGCCCCACCTGCGAGGTGTAGGCGCGGACGGTGATGCCCTCGGGTTGCAGGGCCAGTTTGGCCATGGCACCGCCGACGCATTGCGCAATGGTGGTACGTGCCGAGCTGCGTCCACCGCCACGCGGATCGCGGATGCCGTACTTCATCTGGTAGGTGTAGTCAGCGTGCGACGGGCGATAGAGATCGCGCATAGCGTCGTAGTCTTTCGAATGCTGATCGCGGTTGCGGACGAGGAAGGCGATGGGGGTGCCAGAGGTGCGGCCCTCGTAAAGCCCGGAGAGGAACTCGACCGTGTCGGGCTCGTTGCGTGAGGTAGTCAGTGCGGACTGTCCCGGCCGACGGCGGTTGAGTTCGCTTTGAATGAAGGCCGTATCCGCCTCAATGCCGGCGGGGCAGCCGTCGATGATGCCGCCGATGGCCGTGCCATGCGATTCGCCGAAGGTGGTCAGGCGGTAGTTGTTTCCGAACGTATTCATAATAGGGTGGTGAGAAGTAGTAGGTTGTAGTTAGAAGTGGGGGTAAAAAGAAGCCCTTCATCCAACCCTCCGCGGGTTAGGAATGAAGAGCCACTTCAATCAAGTATCGGTGTAGGATCAATGGCAGCAGCCGTCGCAACCACCACAACCGTCGTGGTCATGTCCGCCGCAGCCGCCGTGCATCATCTGTTCCATCTCGGCCAGTTCCTCGGGCGTCGGCTCGTGCACGTCGGCCACCTGTCCGGCGAAGTGCAGCGTCTCGCCCGCCAACGGGTGATTGAAGTCCATCACTACGACGTCGTCCTTCACCTCCAGCACGGAGCCGTTCATGTGCTGCCCCTCGGCGCTCATCATGGGCAGCGTGGCGCCTTCCTTCACGCGCTCGCTATCGAACACGCCGTCCACCATGAAGACACTCTTCGGCAGATCGACCACATTCTCCTCTATACGCTGGCCGTATGCCTGCTCAGGCGTAAGGGAAAACTCGAAGCGGTCGCCCGGCTCCAGGCCACTCAGATTCTTTTCGAAGGCCTCTAACATGGCGCCAATGCCATAGATAAACTTCAGGGGTTGTTCTGGGGTAGCCGACTCCATCAGTGTGCGGTCGTCCGCATCGCCCACGTGCAGGTCATAGGTGACCGTCACGAATTTGTTCTTTGATACTCTCATATACATTCTTGATTTTTAGATAGGGGCGCAAAAGTAGCCGATTATGCATAAGCCCGCCGGGGCGCTGAGGGGGCACGCACTACAAATAGAACGCCCTCATCAGCTCCGCGTAGGCCGCCGTCCGACGGTGATCTGGCGTCTCCAGCGTCAGCACATCTGGCACGCAGGGCGACGGCCGACGTGCCAGTTCGGCCAGCCATCGCTTGGGCAACACACCCTCCACAGGCACGACGTGCGTCTCGCGGACGAGGTGCAACGCTCTCGCTTCGGCCTGCCTCAACACGCCCTCACGCTGCGCATAAGGCAACACAAGCGCCAGCCGTCCGTCGTCCGTAAGCAGCGCCGCGGCTACGCTGAGCAGCTCGGCCATCGGCAACGTATCGCTGTGACGCGCCATGCGACGCCCGGCGTCGGGACACTTCAGCGATTCGTCGAAGTAGGGTGGATTGGAGACGATCAGATCGTAGGCCGGGGGAGCCGTAGCGGCATACGTGCGGAAGTCGGTGCGAAGGACACGAATACGCGCCGCGAAGGGTGATGCAGAGACATTCTCCGCGGCTTGTAGGCAGGCGTCGCGATCGATGTCGAGCGCATCGATGCGAGCGTCTGTGTTGCGTTGGGCGAGCATCAGGGCCACAAGGCCGCTGCCCGTACCGACATCGGCTATGCGACGCGCACCGGACACGCCGGCCCACGCTCCGAGCAGGCAGCCGTCCGTGCCGACCTTCATCGCGCAACGGTCGTGGCGAACGGTGAATTGTTTGAATCGAAAATAGGGATTGGACATGGTGTGGGGTAAAAAAATCCCTCCCAGCGCTCACGCGAGGGGAGGGACTGATGCAAATAAAAATAATTACCCTTATTGATTGGCTCTGAGAGCCTCACAACTCGGGAAATCCCTCCCGGCGCTCACGCGAGGGGAGGGACCAATATTATATTATGGAAAAAATAATAACCCTCATTGATTGGCCCTGAGAGCCTCACAACTCGGGATTCGTTTCGGCGGCGAGCCTTATTTCAGGCTGCCGACCATATCTTCTGGCCGCACCCACTCGTCGAACTGCTCCGGGGTGACGTAGCCCAAGCGGACAGCCTCCTCGCGCAGCGTCGTACCGTTGCGGTGCGCCGTGTTGGCAATCTCTGCCGCCTTGTAGTAACCGATCTTCGTGTTGAGCGCCGTGACGAGCATGAGGCTGTTGTTCACCAGCTCCTTAATCCGCGGATAATTCGGCTGGATGCCGCTCACGCAGTGCTCCTCGAAGCTCACGCAGGCGTCGCCAATCAGGCGGGCCGACTGCAGGAAGTTGGCGCAGATAACGGGCTTGAACACGTTCAGCTCGTAGTGTCCCTGCGTACCGCCGACCGAGATAGCCACGTCGTTACCCATCACCTGGGCAGCCACCATCGTCACCGCCTCGCACTGCGTCGGGTTCACCTTGCCCGGCATGATCGAGCTACCCGGTTCGTTGGCCGGGATGATGATCTCGCCGATGCCACTGCGCGGACCGGAGGCCATCATGCGGACGTCGTTGGCGATCTTGTTGAGCGACACGGCTAGCTGCTTCAGTGCGCCGTGAGCCTCCACCATGGCGTCGTGTGCGGCCAGCGCCTCGAACTTGTTCTCAGCCGTCACAAAGGGCAGCCCCGTGAACTGGGCGATGTAACGCGCCACGACCACGTCGTAGCCCTTCGGCGTGTTGATGCCCGTGCCCACGGCCGTGCCACCGAGCGCCAGCTCGCTGAGGTGCGACAGGGTGTTGCGGAGTGCGCGGAGGCCGTGATCGAGCTGTGCAGCGTAGCCCGAGAACTCCTGTCCGAGCGTCAGCGGCGTAGCGTCCATCAGGTGTGTACGGCCGATCTTGACCACGTCCTTGAACTCCTCAGACTTCTTCTTCAGAGCGTCGCGCAGGCGCTCTACGCCGGGGATCGTCGTCTCCACCACCATCTTGTAGGCCGCGATGTGCATGCCCGTGGGATAGGTGTCGTTCGACGATTGCGACTTGTTCACGTCGTCGTTCGGCTGCAGCGTCTTCTCGCCCTCGCCGATCTTCTTGCCCGCCAGCTGATGGGCGCGGTTGGCGATCACCTCGTTCACGTTCATGTTCGACTGCGTGCCCGAGCCCGTCTGCCAGATCACGAGCGGGAACTGGTCATTGAGTTTCCCCTCCAGGATCTCGTCGCACACCCGTGCGATCAGGTCACGCTTCTCTACCGGCAGCACGCCCAACTCGTGGTTGGCGTAAGCAGCGGCCTTTTTCAGGTACGCAAAGCCGTAGATCACCTCCAGCGGCATGGAGGCCGACGGCCCGATCTTGAAATTGTTACGCGAGCGCTCCGTTTGCGCTCCCCAGATCTTGTCGGCGGGGACTTTCACCTCGCCCATCGTGTCTTTTTCGATTCTGAAATCTGCCATTGTTCTATATTTTTTTGGTGATGATTGATTTTCTCGGTGACAACCGCGGGCAAAAATAGACGTTCTTGACAATTACCGTGGGGCGATGCCAAAAACATACGTCGCGGCCTCAGAAACGCCTCGCGAAGGCCCCGCAGCGTCCGTTTAGCCCCTTGCGTAAACCCGTTCACGGCCCGCCGACTCCCGTTTGCGGCCCGCTCGCCTCTGCGCACCGCTCGCGGAGATCCGTTTTCCCTCCTTTCTTCTCGGATAAGGCCTTATCGGCTCCTTTTTTACTCGTTCGGAATTTCCCGAAATGTTCTGACTACCTATTACAAGCGTTCGGAACTTACCGAAGCTATATCCAATCCGTTTACAAATGCTCGGAATTTCCCGAAGGATAGAGAACTGATGTATCATCTCTTCGGGAAAGTCCGATCAACTAAAAATATAGATAGCTACCTTTCGGAAGAATCCGAGAAGTTATAAATAAGAGATACAGCATTTCGGGTATCTCCGATTGATATAAAAATCTATTTCTATACTTTCGGGGATTTCCGAAGAGCTGAAAACATATAGCTTAGCCCGTTCGGGGATTCCCGAGGATTAGGTACATACTATGAATATACGTCGGAATAATCCGAAATTTTGCTACATATATGGGATATGCTTCGGGAGATTCCGAACGATTGAAATAAAAAGGAATACGTTTTCGGGAGATTCCGATGTGTAGAAACGTGAAACGATATACCTTTGGCGGCACCTTTCAAGGATAAAACGGATGTCCGCAAGGCCTTCACGGGCCCGATCATGGGGCGCGAAGAGCGCGGCGGACGGTTCGCATGCCCGAAATGGCATGAAATGGAAGTCCACGAGGGGTTCGCAAAGTGATTCGGACATAAAAACGACAGGAGACATGAAAAAGATCGGAAACATAGACCTGACACGGGCCACGAAGGCGGCGCACGTGGAGTTCATTCACTCGGTCTGCATCGCGGTGGACGAGAGTCCGGAGGTGACGGCTAACGCGGTGGCCAAGAAAGCCGCGGAGCGACTCAAGGCGGCCTACGACGAGGAGCGGGAGAACCTGATCCTCTCGAACAAAAGCCTGCTGACGGACGACATCCACGCGGCCGACACCGAGCGCGACGGCCTTTTCACCGGCTTCAAGGGCACCGTGATGGCGCAGCAGCGCATGCCGGACGCGGTCAAGGCGGAGGCAGCGCGCGAGCTGACGCAGCGGATCAAGGACTACCGGCTGCAGCGCGGCATGCAGCTGGACGGGGAGACGGCGATGATTGGGAAGCTGGTGGAGGACTGCGAGGGGGCCTACGCATCGCATGTGGAGCGGCTCGGCGTTGGGCCGTACGTGGTGGCGATGAAGGCGGCCAACGAGCGCGTGCACCGGCTGATCAACGAGCGGATGCAGAACCAACGGCTTCGGAAAGAGGCAGAGGTGGACATGGCGCGGCGACAGTCGGACGCGGCCTATCGGTGGCTCGTGGAGGTGGTGAACGCGATGCAGGTTTTGCTGGGCGACGAGGCCGGCGTGGGCCACTTCATCGACTTCATGAACGCGCTGATCAAGCGTTATCGGCAGGTGGTGTTCGCCAAACGGAAGCGGAATAAGGACGCCGCTGTGGAGGGCTAACCAAGACGCTATTCGGGGAGGTTGCCCAAGGGGGGCTAAACGAGGAAAGGCCCCGCCCTGAATTGAATCAGAGGGGGCCTTTACCGTGAAGAACGCCATGAAATACAAAAAACGAGCGGCAAACGGGGCTCGAACCCGCGACCCTCAGCTTGGGAAGCTGATGCTCTACCAACTGAGCTACTGCCGCGTCTTGCTCGGGTGTTGCGGGGGCAAAAATAGACCTTCCTTTGGCTTTTTACCTAAGTTTGCCCGACATTTTTTGACAGAGACCGAAATAAGCGGCATTTCATGAGGGAATTTCAGAAGATCAGCACCCGGAAAAAAGGGGATTACGAGGCGGCTTTCCGCGAGGAAAAGCCGAATGTGTTTCAGCGGTTGGCCGCGATATTTGGCCATGCCGCTTTTTTTTGGCTGGCCGTCTGTCTGGCCCTGTTTTTCTGGCTGGAACGTGAGGGCCGATTCTACTTTTTCTTCATCGAGCAGCGGAAGCTGTTCCTCAGCGAGGCATCGTTCATCGGGTCGTATTTCACGCGGCCAGGGGGCGGGGCGCAGTTGGTGACGGACTATGCGACGCAGTTCTTCGTCAAGCCGTACCTCGGGGCGGCCACCGGAAGTGTGGTGCTGACGGCCGTGGCCATGCTGTCGGTGAGCATCATGCGACGGATCGCACCGCGGGCCAATCTGCGGCTGCTGGGGCTACTACCGACGGCGGCGCAGCTGCTGATGACGTTCGATATGAACTATTCGTACGCCGGGACGGTGGCCTATGCGCTGACGCTCGTGGCGATGTATGGCTATTTCTTCATCCCGTCGATGGTGGGGCAGGTAGTCTATGCCACGGTGGCCACGGGGCTGCTGTTTTGGCTCGGCGGATCGGTGGCGTTCCTCTTTGCGACGTGCATCTTTTTGTGGGAACTGGCGACGCGTTTTTGGCGGGCTTACGGCTTCCTGTTGCCGCTGGCGGTGGCCGTGGGAGCGGCCGTTTGGGGCGTGTATGATGCATGGGCGGGGGAGTATCGCTTCCTGTTAGGTCCGGACGGATACTATGCGCCGACCGTGGCGCCTGATCCGGTGCTTTACGGCGTATGGGCCTGCCTGCCGGTGATGCTGGCCGTGGCTTATTGCCTGCGTGGGCAGGGACGCGAGAAGAAGGAGGCGGGGCGACGGATCGCAGAGATAACGGTGCAGCTCGTGTTAGTGGGCGGACTGCTTTGGATCGGGCGCGACAGACTGACAGATCACGACACGTCGGGCTACAGCAAAGAGCTGGACTGCTACCTCCGACAAGGACGATGGGACGATGTCATCGACCGCTATACCTTTACATATAAGCACAACCCGACGCCTACCGAGGCCTGCATGCTGAGCATCGCGCTGGCCGAACGGGGACAATTGGCCGACAGCCTGTTTGCCTACGCTCCGCGCGGCGTGGAGGCCATCCTGCCGACATGGGACGGCAGCGATCCCCAAGTGGCGGCACTGCTGAGCGACCTCTATTTTTCGATGGGCGATATCGATATGGCGCAACGCATGGCGATAGAAGCCAATACGGGCATGGACGACCGCAGCCCGCGCATGATCAAACGTCTGGCCGAGACGAGTCTGATCCGCGGCGCCTATCCGCTGGCCGAGAAGTACCTCTCGGTGCTGGAGCATACGCGTTACTACGGCCAGTGGGCGCACGATGCGCGGCGGTTCCTGTATAACGATTCGGCCGTGGTGGTGGACTCCCTACTGGGCCGCAAGCGTCGCTGTCTGACGGGTGCATCGGGCGATCTGCCGCGCACTCTGCACGCCATCGCCGAACAAAACCCGACACACCGTGCCTCGATCGAGTATGCGGGCGTGCTCCTCTTATTGCAAAAAGACCTCGGGCGCTTCCGCACGTTGGCCGACAGTTGCGTGGGGCGGATGGTGCTCCCTCGCCTGCCCAAATCCTTCGCGGAGGCCACGCTGCTCTACACCTTCGTCGGCGACACAACGGCGCAGAAGCGCTATCGACTGCCAGCCGACATGACGCAACGCTACGCTGACTTCCGTCGCCGTGCGGATGCAGCGCGGGGCAACAGTCAGTCGGCCGAGGCGCTGCGCGATGCCTTCGGCGACAGCTACTGGTATTACTTCACCTTCACGTCCGGCGCGACGAAATGACCCGTAATGAAAACGACTCTCCCCCCCACTCTTCGACACCTCTTCACACTCCTGCTCATCCTCCTGCTGACGGCGGCCTGCCGACACGAAGCACCGATGACGAACCGGCTGGTGGACCATTGGCCACCTATCTTCCCTGACTATACGGAGGTGACGATCCCGCCCAACATTGCGCCGCTGCGCTTCCTGCTGTCCGACACGTGCGACGTGGACAAGGCCGCGGCCACGTTCGAGTGCGGCGCCGAACGCGTCACGGTCTGGGCCTCCGACGGACGGTCCATCGCCATCGCGCCGCGCGCATGGAAGCGCCTGATGAAGGATGCCGCAGGCAAGGTGATCAGCGTGAAAGTGACGGCCCGCATCGCCGGCGAATGGGTCGGCTATGCGCCCTTCAACCTCTACGTGGCCACGGACTCAATCGACCCGTACATCGTCTACGGCCGCACGGATCCGAGTCGCAACGTGATGGGCCATACGGGGCTTTACAGCCGCTGCTTGGAGGACTTCCGCGAGCGCGCCGTGCTCACGAGCGACATGACCCGTGGCGACGGCATCGGCCCGGCCACCTTCAGCGGTGGCGACGCCCAGCGCTTCTTTCTGCCCCTAAGCGGCGCCCTGTCCTGCGCCCTGCTGACCGACAGCGACAAGATCGAGAAACTGAACACGCACACCATCCCCGGACTACCCACGCCGACCCATGTCGCCTGGCACCCTTCGGGGCGCTACATGGCCTTCGCCGTCAACCGCAGCGCGCGGCAGGACGCCCGCGAGACAGCCTCGCGCATCGTCATCTATGACGTCGTCAAGCATGAGCTCTTCACCTCCCCGCAACTCTTCTCCGACTCCAGTTCGGTCACCTACCCCGCCTTCTCGCCCGACGGCGAGACGCTCTACTTCTGCGCCACCTCACTCATGGCCTACACCCGCGCCGACAGCGCCAAGTATCACCTCTGCGCCCTGGCTTTCAACATCCACGGTGGACGCCGCTTCGGCCGTAAGGCAGACACCCTCTACCACTCCCGACCCGCGCCGCCCCCGCCTCCGCGGAAGAAGTCGGACAAGACGCCCCCCCGACGTCCCGAGGTACGCCCCGACGGCAGCGCGGCCCGTCCCCTGCCCTCGCCCGACGGACGCTACCTGCTCTTCACCGTGGCCGACGTAGGCTCCAATCCCGCCGATCGCCCCACGTCAGACGTGGCCCTCTTCGACATAAAGCACCGGAACTTCCTGCCCGTCGATACGCTCTGTGCCGATAACGACTCGGAGATCGCCTACTCCTGGAGCAACAACGGGCGCTGGATCGTCTACACCACGCGCAGCATCGACGGCCTCTACGAATACCCTGTAATCGCCCATCTCTCGGCCGACGGGCGCCCCTCGAAGCCCTTCCTCCTGCCGCTCAAGGAGGCCAATGGCTACCGGCGCACGATGCGATCGTTCGCCCACCCCACGTTCCTCACCGCCCCCGTGCCCTACCGCAACTACACGCTCAGTCGCAAGGCCCGCACCCTCGAAGGCGTGGACATCCAGCCGCTCAAGGCCGGGAAGTGAATCCCTCCTTCGGGAGAGGTCATTTCCGCATCGAGGAAATGGGCCAAACCTTCGGGAGAGGTCATTTCCGCATCGAGGAAATGGGTCAAACCTTCGGGAGAGGCCATTTCCCGAGTCAGGAAATGGGCCCAACCTTCGGGAGAGGGCATTTCCCGAGTC